>Ga0209322_10000744_pt1 | contig 19085 bp, 19 predicted proteins | sample Rifsed19ft1_FD_184013 | JGI IMG/M metagenome (GOLD analysis project Ga0209322, IMG submission 184013) | Soil microbial communities from Rifle, Colorado, USA - sediment 19ft 1 (version 2) | ecosystem: Environmental > Terrestrial > Deep subsurface > Rock core/Sediment | place: Rifle, Colorado... | reverse complement strand
GAAACTATCACTTTTTCCGGAGGATCTATCGATGTGAAAGACAATATAAGAAAGGGAACAGTTATATCTTTAAAATTAGGGTCGCTGGATAAGAACGACCAGATGAAGGACACGGAAATCAAGATAGCCGATGAGCTGCCGCCTGTCGTTATTGAGGACGATAAAAAAATCCTGACAGACAGTATTGATAAATTTAATAATAAAATACTATCCGACAGACAGAAAAAAATCCTTTTTGTAATTTTGGAATTGGAAGAAGCCGGACCTTCAACAATAGCCAGTGAACTGGGTTTTAGCCTTTCAACTTCATACCGGGAATTAATTTATTTAGAAAAAAATAAACTTCTAATATCAAGCGGCAGTGGTAAGAGAAAATTATCTAAGAAAGGCATAAATTATCTTGAATATTATTCAAATAATATTTAATATTAGAGTATTATGTCAGATCTACAAAACATCTGGAAAAATACTCTCGAAGATATTAAGAATAATATCAATCTTCCCACATATAAAGCCTGGTTCGAACACATAACGCCCCTTTCATTAAAAAAAAACTGTTTAACCGTTTCGGTCGGCAGCAATTTCGCAAAAGAGTGGCTTGAGTCCAGATATTCAAATCTTCTTTCTGAGTCAATTAAAAGAGTCACCAACAACTCCTGCAAAATAAAAATTGTTACTGCGCCCGGAAGTTCCGAAAGTACCAGCGGAAAATACGATAATTATATTGACATGACCCTTGAAGAGGAAGGGTACCCCTTTAAAAAAAACAAAAATTCTCTCTTCAATACAAAATACACCTTTGACACATTTATCGTTGGGGGCAGCAACAGGTTTGCTTGTACCGCTTCTCTTGCAGTCAGTGAGAATCCAGGCAAATCTTATAATCCATTATTTATTTACGGAGGCGTTGGGTTAGGGAAGACACACCTTCTGCATGCAATCGCCCAATATACAATGCAGCTTCATCCCAATAAGACCATAAAATACGTTTCGGCAGAAAGATTCCTTAATGATTTTATAAATGCTCTCAGGTATAAAAACATATTTTCTTTTAAAGAGAGTTACAGAAATAATGATGTTTTGCTTGTCGATGATATACATTTCCTTGAGGACAAGGAGGCCAGCCAGGAAGAATTTTTTCATACATTCAATGCTCTTCATGATACCAATCGGCAGATAGTCCTCTCGAGCGATAGGGCACCCAAAAATATTTCTACTCTTGAGGAAAGACTCAGGTCCAGGTTTGAATGGGGCCTGGTAACAGATATTAAACCGCCGGATCTTGAAACCCGACTGGCAATCTTAAAAAAATATTGTGAAAGAGAAAAGATCTCTGTTTCTGATGATATATTAAATCTAATTGCCGAAAAAATTACATCCAACATCAGGGAACTGGAGGGTTCCCTTACAAGGATAGTCGCGTTTGCTTCTCTTACCAAATCAAAGCCGGATTTAAACATGGCTAAAAACATACTTAAAGATATTTTGCCCGACGACACAGAACATAAGACAAGTATCCAAACAATAATTAAAGAAGTATCAAAATATTTCTCAATACCCATCAATGACATTATAAGCGCCAAACGGAATAAATTCATATCACATGCCCGGCAGCTTGCAATGTATCTTTCCAGAGAACTTACAAGCAGTTCCTTGCCGAGAATAGGGAAGTCTTTTGGAAACCGTGATCATTCAACTGTAATATATGCTGTCTCGCGGGTTTCGGGTCTAATGAATACCGATAAAAATGTCTACATGCAGATTCAGGAAATTACTAACAAGATAAAGACATCTTTGTAAAGCGCATTGATCTGTTTATAATCTGTTAAAAAGTAAACGAAGTTTTAAACAATGGATTATTTTTTTTGTTTAAAAACAAACCGAATTCTTTTTTTTAATACTTCTTCTATGACTTTGAACAGCTTCAAACTACATTATCAACAAGTCCTATTGTTTGATCGGCCGCAATCTTGCAGCCTTTTTTTAACTTTCCAACATTCTCAACAGGCATTATAACTATTACTAGCTATTTAAATTAAACATTATATATAATAAAATATGTTTATATTTCAAACATTAAAAGAGGTTAGAGGGCTACAATGAAATTTCAAACTACAAAAACCGACCTTCTGGAAACTATTTTATTTGCCAGCAGAGCAATAAGTCCCAAGGTTTCATCATTTATATTGAATGGGATAATGCTTGATGCCGGAGAGGGATTAACTGTGTATAGTACTGATTTAGAGACAAGCATAAAATGTACAATGGAAGCAAAGATACTAGAAAAAGGGAAAGCGGTAGTACCTGCAAGGATATTGGCAAATATATTAAAAAGCTTGAAAGAATCAAAAATAGAGCTGGATCTGGACAAGGCAAAGAACCAGGTAAAAATAAGTTGCGAAAATGCCTTTTTCACACTGAACACCATGTCTCTGGAAGAGTATCCGGTTTTTCCGGAAACAAAGAAAGAAAATTATTTAAAAGTGAATCTGAACAAATTCAAGGATATGGTATCAAAAGCAGAAAAAGCGGCATCTCTGGACGAAAGCAGGGCTATCCTGACCGGAGTGCTTCTGGAAATCGGGGAGGACATATTAAGCATGGTGGCAACGGACAGCTATCGGCTTGCGTTGATTAAAGAAAAAATAGGCAGTGGAATACCTCCGATTAAAGTCGTGGTGCCTTCAAAAGTACTTGACAATATAGTCAAAAGTGAATTTAAGGATGGAGACATCGACATAAACATTGAAGAAAACCAGGTAAGTTTTTATATGGAGGGAGACGGCAAGAAAAAGATCATAATGGTTTCAAGACTGCTTTCGGGAAAATTCCCTGAATACAAGCAACTCATTCCCCAGAACATGAAGCACGATATAATAATAGATAAAGAAAAAATGCTTGAGGTGGTAAAGAGGATTTCGTCTATCTCGCAGGATAACATACCGATAAAGATCACTATTGATAAAGGCAAAATAACGATATCAATGAATATCAGGGAAGTGGGGAGCTCAAGCGAGGATTTTGATGTTTCGTATGGAGAAGAAAAAATGGAGATAGCTTTTAACCCCGAATTTTTGATCGATGGTATAAACATAATTGATGATAAGAACATTATATTCTCAATAGAGGAACCTCTTAAACCCATTTTAATAAAATCTGAAAAAAACAAAGACCTGATTTATTTGCTTATGCCCATCAGGGTCTCCTAGAACATATAAACGATCGGGAGATTAAAAGCGAAAATAAAACTATGAAAAAAATAAAAAGCATAGACCTTTGCGTCATCGGTGCGGGAAGAGTCGGCGTAACCGTATGTTATACATTTACCCTGAAAAATTTATCAGGCATAAAGGTAAAGGCAATATCCTCGAGATCGGCGGAATCTTTAAAAAAAGCAAAGAGATTTTTAGGAGTCAGAGCGGCTGATATAATTTTCACAGGAGATAACACAAAAGCAGCGGCACTGGCAAATTGCGTTTTGATATGTACCCCGGACGACTCTATAAAAGCAGTCTGTGATAATATTTTTAAGAATAAAAAAAATAATTACCTTAAAGATTATTATGTATTCCATTTCAGCGGGTCGAAATCACTCGAGGTCCTGGATTCCGCCAGGGCTGCAGGAGCCGAAATTGCATCCATACATCCGTTAAAATCCTTCGCCTCTGTAGGGGAAGCCATTAAATCTCTGCCCGGAACTGTTTTCGGAATAACTTATTCAAGTATAAAATCGAAGAAGGTAGCGGAGTTTATGGTAAAAAATCTCGGAGGAGAAACTATTGAGGTGGAAAACGAAAATAAACCGCTCTACCATGCTGCAGCCTGCGTGGCCTCAAACTATCTTGTAACTCTTATGGATTATGCAGTATCGATACACAAAAGGATAGGGATAAAGCCGGAGGATTCGTTAAAAGGATTAATAAGTCTTGCGGAAGGAACGGTAAACAATATAAAAAAAATGGGAACAAAAAAATCCCTGACGGGCCCGATAGCAAGGGGGGACACAGGGACAATAAGAGAGCACATGGCAAGCTTTCGTAAATTTTTTCCAAAAGATTACTCCGATCTTTATAAAACTATGGGAATCGAGACCAGTAAAATCGCATATCAAAATAAATGGATAGATAAAAACGCAGCAGAGGAGTTAAAGAAAATACTCAAAGATTAGAAAGGGGATATTGCCATGATGAAAAAGATAACAACAAGCGATCTTGTTGAAATGAAAAAGAAAGGTGAAAAAATAACAATGCTGACCGCGTATGATTGTCTCATGGCATCCCAGCTGGACGAATGTGGTATAGACTTGATACTGGTCGGGGATTCTGTGGGGAACGTACTACTGGGATATGAAAACACCATACCGGTTTCGATGAATGAGATGATCCATCACTGCAAAGCAGTCTGCCGTGGTGTGAAAATGGCAATGGTGATAGGGGATATGCCGTTTATGTCATATCAGGCAAGTGCCGCCGAAGCGGTCAGGAATGCCGGAAGATTTTTGAAAGAAGCCGGTGTCGAAGCGGTAAAGCTGGAAGGTGGAAGAGAGGTCTTTTTGACAATAAAGAGAATCGTCGACTCAGGGATTCCGGTAATGGGACATCTGGGATTTACCCCGCAGTCCGTTTATAAGTTCGGTGGTTATGGCGTCAGGGGCAAAGACGAAGAGCAGGCTAAAAAAATGATAGAAGATGCCATTGGGCTTGAGGAAGCCGGGGCGTTTTCGATAGTATTGGAGAAGATACCTGCTGGGCTTGCAAAAAAGATAACACGGAAGGTCAGCATTCCCACGATAGGAATAGGAGCGGGCGTGGACTGCGACGGACAGGTGCTTGTGACACATGATTTGCTTGGATGTTTCGAAAAATTTAAACCAAAATTTTCAAAAAGGTATGCTGAATTGGGAAAAGAAATGAAGAAATGTTATATGAAATATATAGAAGAAGTGAAAAATAAGAAATTCCCATCAGACGAGCATTCCTACTAGTAAATTAGAGAAATCTCTATTCTAACTTAAAGACATTTAAATCTTCATAGATGAAAATATTAAAAAAAATAACCGAATGCAAATCGGTAGTAAACAATCTTAAAAAGAAGGGTTTTATAACAGGCTTTGTTCCTACAATGGGTTTTCTGCATGAGGGACACCTGAGCCTGATAAAGATGGCAAGAAAAGAATGCGGCAGGGTGTTTATAAGTATTTTCGTTAATCCGACACAGTTTGGTCCCGGGGAAGACTTTGAAAAATACCCAAGAGATATAAAAAGGGATATCTCCCTGGCAGAAAAGGGAGGGACGGATTATATATTCTATCCAACTGCAAAGGAAATGTACGATACGGATTTTAAGACTTCAATCGAGGTAAAAGAACTCGGAAGCATCATGTGCGGAAAATACAGGCCCGGGCATTTCGCAGGGGTGGCCACGGTGGTCCTGAAACTACTTAATATTGTCAGACCGGATAAGGCATACTTCGGGCAGAAAGATTACCAGCAACTGGTAATAATAAAAAGAATGGTTGACGATCTGAATCTTGATGTTGAAATCATAGGCGGTCCCACCATAAGAGAAAATGACGGCCTTGCCTTAAGTTCAAGAAATAAATATCTTTCTGTCGAAGAAAGAAAAAATGCCATTATCTTGTACGAGTGCCTGAATATGGCAAAAGATATGATTAAAAAAGGGGAAAAGGGTCTAGAGGAAATAAGAAAAACAATTATGACCGATTTGGAAAAAAATAGATTTGTTAAAAAAGTAGATTATTTTGATTTCAGGGATCCCGGGACACTTGAACATGTAAAGAGAGTGGATAATGACAGCAAGAACATACTGGCTGCAACTGCAGTCTGGATCGGAAGGACCAGACTGATTGACAACATGATAATAAAAGTATAAAAGTGATATTGATCTAAATAAACCTGGATGACAGAGGAGAAAAAAGTGATAGTCTGTATTTTAAAAAGCAAGATACATAGAGCAACGGTGACCGATGCGGAAATCGAGTATATGGGGAGCATAAGCATAGATAAAAAATTGATGGAACATGCAAAAATATTTCCTTATGAAAAAGTTCTGGTAGTAAGCCTTGACAGCGGAGAGAGACTGGAAACATATGTTATAGAAGGAAAGAAGGATAGCGGGGAGATTTGCATAAACGGAGCAGCTGCCAGGAAGATACTCAAGGGAGAAAAGATCATTATTTTATCTTTTGCCTATGTATATGAAGAGAAAGCAGCAGGACACCTGCCAAAAATAGTATATGTAAACGATAAAAACAAAATCACGAACGAAGAAAATCATGCGGGGAAAGACGACCAATGCTAATCCGCAAAGGGCTAACAGGATTTCGGTCCAATGGATTTTTAATATTTCTGCTGATAATCATTTCTTTGTCCCAGGTTTTTTTTATATCCTGTAAGTTTGAAAGCGATACAGGTGAACCGTTTATAGATTCCGGTGGTTCCGATAGTGAAGACAGCCTTTATTTATTTGATTATGAAAATATCAGGCTGGAGGAAACGAGCTCTATTGATATAAAAATAGAAAACTCCAATCTCTATCTGGACATTTACAAAGATTTGATAATAATGGGCGAAATAGAAAACATTTCCGGTGTAAACAAAACAAATATTGAAATCACTCTCGACTTCTATGACAAACATGAAACCAAAATAATATCGGTAATCGTCCCTGCTGCGGTAAATTATCTTAGAGGTGGGAGCAAATTGCCATTTTATTATTATCTTACCGATAAACAAAAATATATAGAGATAGATACGGTAAAAATAGGAGTCAATTATAAGGATTATTATGAAAGTTTTGAGGGTAATCCTATAGTGGAGAACGAAGGGTATCGATACGAAGAAGATTATTTGATCATAGAAGGCAGTGTGATCAATATAGGTGAAGAGAAGATTAGAAACTTAAAACTTTTTTGTACTTTTTATAATATTCAGGATCAGGTTGTTTTTATAAAACAATGTTATTTACCCCGGGAAGAAATGATCCCCGGAGGAGAACAGAGGTTTACATTAAAATTGCTGTTTGATGAATATCTACCAGATTTTACCCGTTATGGATTTGAGGTATTTTTTGAAGACGAGATCATAGAACCGGTTTGATTCATATCCAATCTTTGTATTTGAAATAGACCAGCATTCCAATAGAAATCGAAAACATTATAACCATAATAATAACAAAAGCAAAGGCATGATCTCCCAGAGGAAGCGAGACATTCATTCCAAAAATTCCGGATATTAGTGTGAGTGGAAGAATTACTACAGAAAAAATAGTAAGTATGCGCATGATTTCATTGATTTTATTCGATAATAATGATTGATGGGCATCATGCACACCATCTACCAGTTCTTTATAATTTTCAAGAGTATCCCAGATTTTTTCCACATGGTCCACAAGGTCGCTAAAATAAACCTCAAGAGCCTCTATCAAGAAATCCATATCCTTGATTTCCAGGGTTTTGAGGAGCTTTCTCTGGGGATAGATTATGTTTCTGAATGTAAGGATATTGGTTCTGATGAGCAATATTTCTTTAACGTTTTTGGTGCTGACTTTTTTAAAGATGGCATCCTCAATATCCTGTAAATTTCTATAAATTTTATTGAGTATGGGAAAATTATAGTCAATAAGGGAATCGATTACCTTGTGCAAAAGGAAACCCGATCCCTTGTCCAGGATTTGATTGTTTTTCGATAAATATTCAAAAGTGTCCTGTATAGGTTTGCACAAACCCCGGTGAACGGTTACCAGAAAGTTATTTCCGATAAATATATTGACGGTAAAAGGGACCAGTCTTCTGGTTTGTTTGACAAAAAAGGGTATGTGCATTACCAGAAAGAAGTAGTCATCATACTCATCCAATTTTGGTCTTTCAATGATGCTAAGGCAGTCTTCTATATCAAGGGGATGAAAATGAAAATGCTCTATTAGAAATTGCATATTTTCTTTGCTTGGATTCTCTATGTCGGTCCATAGAAGATATTCCGGGTTATTAATATAGGAGGGAATTTTTTTTAAAGTGACTTTTTCTATTAATTTTTTTTCTGTTTTATTATATACAAGAGTCTTCATTTGCGTCCACCTCCTTATTTTATTCTTTATAGAATTTTATAATTATTTATAAAAAAAAGGAATTTAAATTTATTCAATATAAGACCCTAGAAGGGTAGATTGAATACCATATTTATAATATAATTTAAAAAAGCTTTCTTATATTGATGAATCGGGGACATAAAATGATTGGAAATATATTCGGATTAAAAGATAGAAGACCAATAATATTCTTAATAATTTCTTTAATGTTAACCCTTCTTTTATTATTAGGTACTGCATCCTGTAATCTAATCAATCCTATAACAGAAACAGATACTGAAACAGCTGAAGAGGAAATAGCTGAAAACGGAGGAGACGGACAGACAAACGGAGAAGAACTAGAAGCACATATAACTCTGTGGGATTGTCTTGGCCCAAAGGAGAGGCTGGCTCTAATGGAGAGTGTGGATAATTTTATGGTCGAGAACGGTCATATCGAAATAGAGACAAGGCATTTCAGAAGTCAGGAAGAACTGGAAGATCAATTCGAAGCTGCAAGTCTTGCCGGTGCAGGACCCGAAGTACTGCTGCTGGATTTTGATGGGATAAAAAGACTTGTTCCCGGAAGTGTGGTAAAAGAAATAATAGATGAAGCAGATTATTCTTTATTCATAGATGGTCTTACGGAGATTTCTATGTATAACGCAAGAAATTATATGATTCCTTTTAGAAGTTTTGATTTTTTGACGCTTTTTTATAATAAGGACCTGGTAGATGAACCTCCTGCGAGCTTCGAGGAAGTCATCGAATATTCTAAAGAGGTAAATAATTTTGGATCAAATATTTATGGACTGTTGCTGAATGCCGGCACAGCTGACTGGATAATACCTTTTATAGGAGGATATGAGGATTGGATCGTCGATTACAGCACCAATTCACTGACGCTTGATAATCAGGCGACTGTAAAGACACTCGAATTTTTATCTTATATATATAATGAAGAAGGAATTTTGCCTTTTAATATCGAATATGGAGAGATAAATGAATTATTTAAAAATGGCAATGTCCACATGATAATCGATAATACCCAGCTGATAAATGAATATAGAGAAGCAGGATTAAACCTGGGCATAGTAAAGATACCTCTGGTCTGGCAGGGTGATGAATATCCTACGCCTTTGATCTCCGGTATCGGTTTTATGATAAATGTCAATTGTTATGGTAATGAACTTGCAGCAGTAAATGATTTTATGCAGTATATGCTCTCTGAAGAAGTACAGATAGACTGGACTTTAACAACAGATACTTTCCCGGTTTTAAAAAATATCGATAGAAACGAGACACTTATAAATAATGAGATCATCTACAATGCTTTTCAGCAGGCAAAAATATGCAGGGGAAAACCTGACAAAGAACTCATAATGGTGATAAGAGATGCCATAAGAGATAATATTGAAAGCGTCATAACCGGAGGTGTACTTCCTGCAGACGCAGCGTTAAAAATCCAGGAAGATGCGTTGAGATTGAGATCCGGCAATATTTCCGTGGAAGAAACCGGAGAAGAGGAATAGATATTTAAAGTCCGGAAATAACAAGGAGGATAAAAATGGATGAAGGAAGCGAATTCAGGTCTTTCTTTATGAAAGGTCTAATAATAATACTGGTAGCAATAATTTTTTTGGTTGTAGGCGGAGTAAGTATGCTCGGTATTCTGGCGGTGATCAATAAAGTATCCATAGCGGATTTGTTAAAGGGAGAAAGTATCGAAAGTGAGGAACAGGTTGATGGAAACGGAGGAACTTTACTTAATGAATTAGATAGCGCAATAAGCAAAGTCGTAGAAAAAATAACACCTTCTGTGGTACATATAGATGTAACGGTAATAGTCCAGGACATATTCGGAGAGACACAGGAACAGCAGGCGATTGGTTCCGGAGTGATTTATACTGAAAATGGTTATATTATAACCAATAATCATGTAGCCGGCGATGCAGAAGAGCTATTAGTCACTTTAAATGACGGTAGCCAATATCCGGCAGAACTGATAGGGGCAGATGAAAGAAATGATGTTGCAGTCATAAAGATAGAGGCCAATGGCCTTAAAGCTGCCAGTTTTGACTCCATGGATGATGTAAAAGTGGGAGACATCGCTATTGCAGTAGGAAGCCCTTACGGACTTGATCAGACGATAACGATGGGAGTCGTAAGTGCAAAAGGAAGAGATATAACGATTCCTATTAATTTGATCCAGACCGATGCAGCAATAAATCCTGGCAACAGCGGAGGTCCACTGGTAAATTCAGATGGGGAAGTAATAGGAATCAATACTCTGGCAACGACTGGTACCAGCATAGGATTTGCTGTCCCCAGCAATACGGTGGTTGGTATTGCTGAACAGATCATAGAATTCGGAAGAGCAAGAATTCCCTATATGGGTGTAGAAATGGCTGAAAGCACCAGTGATGTAAGTGGAGCATATATCAGCAGTGTCCTGGAGGGGTATCCGGCAGAAGAGTCCGGAATACAAGCCGGTGACATAATTGTTGAAATAGATGGCGTAAAGGTAAATAATCCGTATGAATTGTTTGCCCAGATTCTAAGACATGATATAGGAGATGAAGTAACGGTTGAGATATACAGGGATGGAGAATATTTGACTGTAACGCTTGTGTTAGCCGAAGCACCTGAGGATTAAGATGTAAAGGTAGCAGAGTTATCCCAAAAAAAGGATATTTTTAGATAAAAATAATAAAAGAAGCAAGTATCGTGAAGTGGATGAAAAAGTATTAATCGCAAAATCAAAAAGGGGAGACAAAGCTGCTTTTGAAGAACTAGTCAAGCAATTCTCTAAATATGTCTACACTACAGCCTTTTTTATATTGAGGGACACACATGAAGCGGAGGATGTAAGCCAGGAAGTATTTGTTAAAGTATACCTCTCCATAAAAGGCTTTAGAGGGCTATCCAGTTTTAAAACCTGGATAAGAAAACTCACAGTCAATACATGTATCGATAAACTAAGACTTCATTCGAAAACAAAAGATAAAAAAGTAAGTCTCGAAAAAATAACAGAGGAATATGAAGTAGTTTTTACCAGATATAACCAGAGTCTTGAAAAGAGTTTTTTTAATAAGGAGACGGTAAAAGAAGTATTGAAAATCGTGGTAAGTCTTGACGAGAGTTATCGAATCCCGTTGATTTTAAGAGATTTGCAGGATTATAGCTATAGAGAAATATCGGACCTTATCGGTAAGCCCATAGGAACGGTAAAGACCAATATACACCGGGCCAGGAAGATAATTAAAGATAAATTAAAGACTTATAGGTGATAGGATCATCACTTGAAACAAAATAAATTAATTTCAATCTATTATATTGTGTTTTAAACTTTTAAGAGTTTTTTAAAATGAGTAATGTAGATAGATATTTAAAAATTGTAAAAAATGCTGTCATTCAGCCTTGCGACGATATAGATAAGAAAATAATAAATAGAATATCCAATATAAGCAAGCGTGATAAAAAGCTGCTGGATGATAAGTTTCTGGATTATTTAAAGAAAAACAATTCCAGGCTCTATCTGGTTATCGAAAAAATCAAGAACAATCCGGGAACTTTTGCTGCTCTGGCAATAGCAGGAGTTTTAATTATTGTTTTTATAGCTTTTATGTTTAAAATATTTTTAGATGGGGAAAGAATTGGTGGAGACAACCATCAATTATCGTCTTCTAAAGATGATACACAATAGGATCAATACTACTATAATTATCCAGAACCAGGGATTGGTAAGCAGATTCCTTATTGGTTCATATCCTATTTTACCAAAAGCTTTTGTAAGTATATTCTCCAACCAGGAATACGCGCTTACAAAAAAAGATTTAAAATTTTCTGCCGTAAAAAAATTCTTTATTGCTTCCATATTTTATAGATTTTATCGTTTATTTGATATTTTGTAAAATTAATTAAAAACTGTATGAGAAACGATGAAAAATTGTTTATAGATCAAGGTGATTTATTATTTTGTAAATAAATAAGGAGGTGTATTTTGCGCTATTTCAAACTCAAGGAAAGAAATACCAGCGTCAGGACAGAAATTATTGCCGGGATCACTACTTTCATGACCATGGCTTATATAATTTTTGTCAATCCGGCGATTCTTTCTGCAGGCGGAGAATCCGGGATTCCTTTTGAAGCAGCTGTCATCGCTACCTGTATGGGTGCGGGGTTGATGAGTATATTAATGGGACTGCTGACCAATACTCCTTTTGCACTTGCCTCGGGGATGGGGATCAATGCGGTGGTTGTTTTTACCATTATCTTTGGTCTGGGAATGAGCTGGCAGCAGGCAATGGGAATTATCGTCATCGAAGGAATAATCGTGACCATATTTGTATTGACAGGTCTTCGCAGCATGATAATGAGAGCAATACCAATGGGATTGAAATATGCCATTGGGGTTGGAATCGGTTTATTTATTGCTTTTATCGGTGCTCAGGAAGCAGGTTTTGTGGGCATAAGTTCTGCTACCGCAGTGACATTGGGAAATTTTACTGCTAATTATACCCTGCTTGCAGCATTTGGCCTGGTGCTTACCGTGATCCTGGTTGCATACAGGATCAAAGGGGGGATACTACTGGGAATAGTTGGTACAGCAATAGCCGGAATGGCGTTTAGAATAATTCCATTTCCCACCAGATTCATAAGCGTTCCGACAAAAGAGAGTTTTGCAACCTTTTTCCAGGCAGATATCGTCGGTGCGGTATGGAGCAAGGGGATGTTGAATATAGCGGCCCTGGTTATGGTTTTTGCCCTGTTTATGACAGATTTTTTTGATACTATGGGTACAGTGATCGGAGTAGGCGCAGAAGCCGGCTTGCTGGACAAAAATGGCAGTCTTCCTAATTTAAAGAGGGTACTTCTTGTCGACTCTCTGGCAGCAGTGACAGGAGGTTTATTTGGCGCCAGCTCTATTACGACCTATATCGAAAGTGCTTCCGGCGTATCAGATGGCGGAAGAACTGGTATCATGCCCACCATGACCGGATTTTTGTTCCTGGTCTCCATATTTTTTGCTCCATTGATTGCGGTGGTTGGAGGCGGTGTGGAAATAGCGGAAGGTGTCTTTAAATACCCCGTCACAGCTCCGGCTTTGATCGTAGTCGGATTCTTGATGATGACAGTCATGAGTAAAATCGATTTTAAGGATTACGAGATCGCAATACCGGCTTTTCTGACCATAATAATCATGCCATTCACTTATAGTATTTCATACGGGATAGGATTTGGTTTTATAAGTTATACTTTAATAAAACTGTTCAGAGGAAAATTCAGGGATTTACATCCTCTTATGATCATAGTAAGTGCATTGTTTGCAGTTGCTTTTGTTGCCGAAGCACTGGCCAGAAAGTTTGTAGGGAGTTGAGACATAATATATAATAATAAGATAAGAAGTGAGAGAAAAGCTGGCTGGTATTTGGAACCAGCCAGCTTTTTATTAATTTGACAGGAAGTAGAATTTTTTTTAATGTTCTTTATGAAATTAGATGAAAAGAATAATTTGCTGCTCAATATTAATTATTTTAATTATATCTGTACTCGCTTTTAGTGTCGGCTGTTGTCCTATTTTCGAAAATATAACAAATTGGATTTCTAATGACAATAACGACGGGACCGGTGAGACCACAAACTTCGATAACAAAGGAGAAACCGCAGAAGAGAGGACAGAAAATATCCGGCCCATTGCTGTACTCGAGGTATATCAACAGAGTTCCGGCAGTGATTATTTTGCTGTGGGCAATCCGGTATATTTCTCTGCTGCGGATTCATCGGATGCCGATGGGGACATTTTGAATTTCCAGTGGCAGATAGGGGATACGGTCATATCGGACGGGGGAGAGACCTCTTATATTTTTAATAGCACCGGAGAATATGTAATAGTCCTTACAGCTAGCGATGGAAGTAATACTGTTACGGTTTCGAAAAGATTTACTTGGTAGAGTTAAACGAGAATATTTCTATTAAAAGGGCTTACGAGATGACGGTTGGTATTGAATATACTATCATAAACGAAGGGCCCGGAGATATTAAAGATATCATCTGTCTATTTGAGATCCCTCAAACATACCGGCCTTTTCAAATCATAAAAAGTATCAAGTCCGGTCAGGGCAAAACCAATGATATTTATAGCGATGACTACAATTTATTAGCGAGATTCGATCTGGGCGATCTTTCGGCCGGAGAGTCAGCTAAAGCGTATATAAATTGTGATGCAGTGCTTTATGAATATGAATATGCGCAAATATTTGATGGGGAGTATTCTTATGATCCGGAAGACAGCGATCTGTCACTTTATACGGTAAGTGAGTATTTTATAAATAGTGATTCACAGCAAATAAATTCTGCGGTCGAATCTGTGATTGGAGAAGAGACAGATCCTGTTATAATTGCGGAAAAACTCTACGATTTTGTAATTGATAGAATAGTATATGATGAGGAGAAGCTGGCTTTGGGAATATCCGATTATTTATACGCTTCGGAAATTCTGCAGAAGGGCAAAGGAGTTTGTACCGATTATTCTATTTTATATACGGCTTTATGCAGAGCTGCAGGAATTCCTGCAAAATTTGTGCAGGGGCTTCCTGTTTTCAGCATAGTGTCAGAAGGAGAAGGCGAGCTTCCATACGGTCATGCCTGGGTTGAAATAAAACTTCCCGGGTATGGATGGATCCCTGTAGATATAACTGCAGAAGGTGGTTTTATGGCTTATAATTATTATCTTAACCTGGAAACTTATAAGGGGTCCGGAGTATTTTATAAAAGCCTTCTAATTGACGGGGAAAATTATTATCCTGCCGGATTTTATTATTTTTGGGAAGGAGATATTGAGCCGGACGTAACGAGGGAGGAAGTCTACCGGGTAAGCGGATTGAACCCGGGAGAGATAGGTGTAATATCGGAGAATGAATTTTTGGACGAAGTCGAATCCCTGCTTTCAGAATATAATGCTGCTCTAAGTCCTATCAACCAGACACATCCCGAAGGCTGGACATTCAATGATGAGCAGGAAATCGCCGTAGAAGAAACTCTTTTGGCCAGACTTATGGAAATCTCTCAACAGTTAAAAAATATTTTTTATCCGGAAAGCAATGCTGCTGATCGAAATAATCTGGTTGCGATATCAGAAGAGATAAATCTTCATAAACAAGAACAAATACAATGTATGAAAACCAGTAATTACGACTGTTACCTGAGTGGATATAATATGTTCATCGATTCTCTGGAAAGATTGTTTGATTACTATAATAATATGGTAGAGAGTTTTAACCAGAAATATTAAAAGGTATTTGAATAAAAATGTTATACCAGAAAATACTTATCGGAGTTGCTTCGGTCATGGCAGTAGCTGTGATTATTTATTTATTTCTGGCAATATATAAATTCTTGACCCAGTCAAACGGTGTATTTCATACTAAAAAACAAATCAAGGCAACTCCTTTTGACATAAAATTGTATTTTGAAGAAGTCTCTTTCAAATCTTCCGATGGTATTAATCTTTCAGGCTGGTTTGTACCGGTAAGAAATAGCAGGGAAGTGATGCTGGTTTTTCATGGTAACGGGGAGAATATCTCGGATGGATTGACATTGATAGATTATTTAAAAAGAAAAATGGGTCTAAATGTTTTTATAATTGATTACCGCGGATATGGTAAGAGTGAAGGCAAGCCTACCGAGAATGGGACCTATCTTGATGCCAGGGCGGCCTGGGAGTATTTGACGGGTCCAAAGAGAATAAAACCTCAGGACATAATAATCTTCGGCCGGTCGCTGGGAGGCGCTATCGCAGCCCGGCTGGCAAGGGAAGTAAAACCCAGAGCACTGATTCTTGACTCCACCTTTACTTCAATTAAAGATCTGGCTGCTCAAATGTATCCTTATTTACCTGTAAGAAAATTTTTCAGGTTTAATTATCCTACCATTGAATATTTAAAAGAAATAAATAGTCCGGTACTTATAATACATAGCAGTGAAGATGATTACATTCCATTTTCTCATGCAATAAGGCTATATAATGTTGCAAAAGAACCCAAACAGTTTTTAAAGATAGCGGGTAAACATAATAAAAACTATATAAAGTCTGAAAAAATATATATTGAGGGTATAAAATATTTTATCTCTGGATACTAAAGATATTTAGAAATCTCTTTCTTCATAAATATCCAGTCCCGGTATCCGGTATATTTTTCCGCAATCCGTGACGATCTCTTTACATGCTCTATAAAACCAAATTTTTTGTATAAATCATATGCATTCTTATTAAGAAAAGCTACCCAGAGTTTTAAAACGGTTTTTCCGTTTTCTCTGGCAAAGTCTTCCACAAAAGACAGCATTTTTTTGGCAACACCCCGTCTCCTGCTTTCGGCATCGACTGCGACGTTATCTATATATATGGTAGTATTATCCAATCTGGGGATTTCCATTGATGTTAAAAAGTATGCTTTCAAAGCTCTTTGCAAACCAAGACTTTCAAGATAATCCCGAAAGTTTTTGGTGTGACTTTTAATATTTTCAATCGTAACGATCTCGATGATTCCGACTATCTTGCTATCTATTTTTGCATTAAAATACCTTCCCGTATCAATATTTTTCGAGATTTCTGACCTGACAATATCCAGCGCAGCTTTCTTTCTGTTGCTGAATATGAATTTTAATTTTTCATAGAAGGCATCGAATTCTATTCTGAGGTAGTCATCCAGGTCTTTGAGCTTTAAATTGTGTAATTCGATATGGGAAAAATTACTTTTCAGGTTCTTTCTGTTATTCATTCGATAAGGCTTTTTTATCAAGAAGCTCGCGGGCTTTTTTTAAATTTTTTTTACTTGCCAGAAGCTTGACGCCTCTTATACTTTGAAAGGAAGGGTAACTCTGGCCAGCATCATCAGAAATTATCTCAGTTTTAATACCAAAACTTTCCAGATAGCTTCTGGCTATTTCTGCTTCAATCCTGGAGCTAAAGACTTTTACCACCGGTGATTGATCCATCTTACCCCTTTAATTTATATTGATTATTCTAAATACTATACTTGTTTTAGGTCATTTCCGGGACAGCAAGGATTATAACACTTTAACTGTATTTTATCATATACAGAGTAACTTTTATTTGAAGAATTGATGTCTATGATATACACTATTTTAAGATTCTATAAAAGTTCCAGCTATCGCCGTGGAAATTTTAATTAAGCGGTTAAAAATGCAAAAAGCCTTATGATTCAAAAATCACTTCTTTTAAAAATTTATGAAGCTGCAAGTATGCAGAGGTGGAACGATCAGATCCGCACCATAGAACTTACGGAGCTGGATAAGCAATCCCACAAGATGGTTGTTGCCTACATCCTTGGCAGATGCGAAGAGGACTTAAGCAACAGAGAAATCGATTGGATCGAAATGATAGAAAATGGACTTTTTGAATTTTTAAAAAGGATAATTTTGACCGATCTAAAGCCTCCGCTGATATACAGGATAAAAGAAGATAAGAAACAATACGAAAAGTTGAATTACTGGGTTTTTGAGAGGATAAGACCATTTACAGAACAGGTTAGAGATGATTTTAATTCGCGTTTTAAAGAGTATCTTCTGGAAGAGGAGGAGACTCTTGAAAGAAGGATTGTAAATGCGGCACATTTTTATGTGACGAAGTGGGAATTCGACATTATAAGATTGGCAAACCCGAGGGTTTATTTGACTGAAGAGATTGTCGAGAGTATTTCCAGGGAGCAGGAAAAATACAATGACCTGGAGTGTATGCAGTTTTTTTCTCAAAAAAGAAATTTAATGGATTTTGCAGATATATGCGGTCAGCTTCGTTTCCAACAGAGATGGAGCCATCTTTACCGCATCCCTAAAACTTCCGTACTGGGTCATATGTTGATTGTGGCCATTTTTTCATTTTTATTTTCCTGCGAAGCAAATCTAAGAAAGATAAACTGTATAAATAATTACTTCACCGGACTGTTCCACGACCTGCCCGAGGTTCTTACAAGAGATGTAATCAATCCGGTTAAAAAATCTGTCGAAGGACTTGATGATGCCGAGTCCGACAACGTCTGCGCCAACACGGTCACCGCTTGCGATGATGAGGTTTGTGCTGGCCGGGGTACCCTTCCAGGGGCCTCCTTCTATCATGGAGAGAGTCCCGTCCACGATGTTCAGATGAGGGGCATAGGCGAGATTGAATTCTGAGATCAGTTCCTCCCAGTGGGACTCATCCACCAGATAGGGCCTCTGCCTTAAGTGGGTACAGCCGATGAAGTTCTTAAGGCATATGGAATAACTTGCCGAACGGTGGGTCTTGATGACGGGAAGGTTGACGATGATATCGACGTTATAGAGCCACTCGGTGACATAGGCGCTCTGGATATACTTTGCCCCGCGGAGTTCTACCTCAACCCAGTCGTAGTCCTCAAAAGCGATGACCTCAGCGCCGGCATCCTCAGCCGCCTTTTTTATCCCTGATTTTCCGAGATTCCTCTTCGTTGAGAGGGTGAGGAGCGCCGACATATCCCCGACAAATACCTTTTTGGCGCCCTCTTCGTACAGGAGCCTGACGACAGCGCCGACGACCTCTGGATTCGTCGTCGCGGGGTTTCTCTCGCCTGACACCACATTGGGTTTTACGAGGACATCCTTGCCTTTTACATTGAGCCTTTCAAGGCCGCCGATAAGAGAGACCGCCTCCCTGACCATCTCCAGTGGGGATTTATCACCACTGACTCCGACCAGGGTCTTATCTCTTTCTTTGAACAGGTTTTCCGCTATCTTTGCTTCTTTCTTCTCTGCTGGTTTAAAGAAGAACTGCGCCATAGCGGACTTCTTCCCCATGAGTGTAGATAGAAAAAAGCCCCCACTGATTCTAATTAGACTGCGTCGTGTAAACATTTTGAGAAGGAGGAGCCCTCTACCGGAATATCTCAGCAAAGAACGTCTTCATGGCCTCCCAGGAACGTTTATCTGCCTTTTCGTTGTACGCCATTCCCTTGGACGGGTCA
>Ga0209322_10000741_pt1 | contig 19113 bp, 19 predicted proteins | sample Rifsed19ft1_FD_184013 | JGI IMG/M metagenome (GOLD analysis project Ga0209322, IMG submission 184013) | Soil microbial communities from Rifle, Colorado, USA - sediment 19ft 1 (version 2) | ecosystem: Environmental > Terrestrial > Deep subsurface > Rock core/Sediment | place: Rifle, Colorado... | reverse complement strand
GGTCGAGCCATAGGCGGTGTAGGCGGCCGAAGAGTTGCCCCTGTTCCACAGCGGAGCCCTTGTGGTGTTGGTGTGGTGAGGCGTGTGACAGAATATACAGATCTCGGTGGTGCCGCCGGTAATTACGTGCATACCGAACGAACCGAGGTTGTGCCTCGAGCTACCGATGCCGTTTGCTGCTTCGCCATCGTTGTAGGTGTCGAGGGCTGACGCGGTGCCTACAGCGATAAACCCCACTGAAGCCGCTGCAAGAGCGAGTGTAAGGAACCTTTTCATATACAACTCCTTTTCATGTTTAGTCGTTTCAGCTCTGCACTCTTCCGATTGACGGCCTGAAATGAAAAAAAACCGTCAATACTGTCCACCGGCATCGGCAGTATCGCGGCATCGTCGCCACAATGTTAGGCGGCCCATCGTGAGCCCCTACACTACTTTAGGTTAGCTCCATTATACTACTTAATTAAAACCTGTCAATAGGAAAATTAATGGGAATTTAATTTTAATAAAAGGTGGGCTCGGCGAACTAAAGTAGCGGAAAATCAGTGGGTTACAAATAAAAAGCCGCCCTGCTATGCAGGGCGGCTTTGCGTTGTTGGATTTATTTCTTTGCCTTGCTGAGGGCAGCGGCCCTGGCCTTGGATTTCTCGCCGAGATACTCGTAGACGTTGACCCTCCTGTTCCAGGAGTCGACGACATATAGGAAGTCCTCGTTGTCGACGGCCATTCCGGCCGGGAGGATGACCTGGCCCCTGCCTGAGCCGTAGGAGCCGAAGGCCATCAGTATCCCCCCCTCTTTCTCGAAGATCTGCACGTTGTTGAAGGCCGCGTCGACTACATATATGTGGCCCTCGCTGTCAAGGCCGACGCCCTTGGGCCTCGCGAACATGCCCGGTATGTCGCCGAACTGGCCGAAGGCCCTTACGAACTTGCCTTCGCCGTCGAATATCTGGAGCCTTCCGTTCATCGTGTCGACGACGTAAAGATAGCCCTGATTGTCAACGCCGATGTGGGACGGGAAGTTGAACTCTCCCTCTTCCTTGCCCCTCTTGCCGACGGTCTTCAGCGGTTTCAATGTCTCAAGGTCGAACACCCTTACGTCATGGGTATGAGTGTCGGTTACGTAGAGCCTCTTGTGGACGTTGTCAGCCGCGATGCCGGTCGGCTGCTGGAAGGGCTCCGAGGGCTCAAGGTAGCCCTGAAGGGTGCCGCGGGCATCGAGTACGGCGACCTTGTCCACCTGGGAGTCGGTCACGAATATCCTGCCCGAGTCGTCGGTAGTTACGCTGATGGGCTTGTAGAATATCTTGGCGCCCATCTGGCCGAGCGTGGTGAACCTGTTGTTCTTGGTGTCGAAGAGGAAGACGTCGGCGCTCGCGGTGTCAGTCACGTACAGGACCCCGTTCTTGTCGACGTGGAGGCCCATCGGCTTCTTCAACGACATGCCGCTGGCCGAGCCGAGGATTATCTCCGCGGCTATGCCGCCCTTCGAAAAGTCAGCTTCGCCCCTGTATGCCTTCACGTACTTGACCCTCGGCGTGTCGGGAGGCTCGGGCCAGTATACGTCCGGCATCGGCGGCTTGGCGCAGCCATAGAGCGCTACCGGTATCGCAATGGTTAAAAGAAGCCTCTTGAGAAATTTGCTCATCTTGGTCTTCCCCGTCTGTTTCAAAGGATTTTCTCCTGCTGGACTCTGAGGGCTATGTGCGGAAGGTCTTGTGCTTCCAGGAAAGAATATTACAATGCCGTCTCCGGCAAAGTCAAGACCTCTTTGACCAAAGGCCACGGAATCCCTTGTTTTTAAGCTTTTTTTAACCTTTTTTTCATTTCCATCTCTCGCGTTCGAGCGATTGGCCCTTTGGTATTACGTGGCATCTTACGCAGTTGTCCCTCGGCCAGAAGGTGAAGGCTACCTTGCCGTGGCACCTGCCGCACCACTGTCCCTGGAATATCTCGTCCATGGTTATAGGGTTAGCTCCAGCCTCGGGTATGAATATCTTGGGATGGCAGTTGTTGCAGGAGAGCCAATAGGTGTGTATGGAATGCGGAAAGATGACGTTCGACATCAGCGCCACCTTCGCCTCTATGAATATGTTCAGGTTCAGAGGCGACTCGTCCTGGACCTCCGGGTCTATGGCCGCGCGCGGGTCTATGTAGCCCCCGACCACGGCGGCTGTCCAGTTTACGTTGCCGGAGGGGTCCTTGGGAAGGACGTCCAGTGCCTCTATCTCGTTCGTGCCTGTCCTGACGGACGCCCTCTGTGTGACCTCCTTGTAGAACTTGTCGTAATAGTCGTCAGCGTTCTCAAAGGTGTCGGCCGGCTTCCTGGGCTTGTCGGGGTTTATAAGGATATCAAAAGACTCTCCGCAACCGGCCGGGGCAATGGCAATGATGGCCAGGAGAAAGAGGGCTAATAGGCGTTGGCTCAAAGGGAGGGGCTTCAATTAATACCTGCATACGCAACGGTTGCGATTTTTATACTTTACCGATGCATAATCATTTGTACTATACTGTGGGAGAGTTTGTCAAGCTAAGAACGACTTCGGATATCTTTAATATCATTGACAATTCCAGCGCAAAAGGGGTAATTTAGGACTTATGCGGGCAGACAAGGCAATCTGGTCGGTGGGCGGGGGCAAGGGCGGCATAGGCAAGAGCGTCGCCACTGCCAACATCGGGTGCGCCCTTGCGAAGGCGGGCAGGGAGGTCATCCTTGTCGACGCAGACCTGGGTGGAGCGAACCTCCACACCTATTTCGGCGTCAAGTACCCGCAGACAGGCCTTGATGATTTCCTCAAGGGGCGCATAAATGACCTGGGCTCTACGGCAGTACCTACAGAGCTTCCAAACCTGAAGCTCATCTGCGGCGCGGGCGAGTTCCTCGGCATAGCGAACCCGGCGCACTCTCAGAAGCTCAAGCTCATGAAGGGCATAAAGGACCTCTCGGCCGAGTTCATCATCGTGGACCTCGGCGCGGGCTCGTCCTACAACGTCCTTGATTTCTTCGCGCTCTCGAACGAGGGCATCGTGGTCATCGTGCCGGAGCCCGCGGCCATCCAGAACGCGTACATATTCCTGAAGAGCTTCGTCTACAGGAGGCTCCAGAGGCTCTTCGCGGGCAACGCCGCGCTCACCGCGCTTGTAAAGGAAGCGACCGACGTAAGGAGTACGGGCGCCGTGCGGTCTTTTTCAGACCTGTGCGCCAGGATAGCGGCTGTGGACAGGGGCGCGGCCCAGTCGGCCGCAAGGGAGATAAGGGGTTTCAGGCCGAGGCTCCTTCTGAACATGGCCGCCTCGAAAGAGGACGTCAAGGCAGTGGAGGCCTTCAAAAACGCGGCGGAGACCTTTCTCGGCATGGACGCGGATTTCCTCGGCACAATCTATTCAAGGGGCTCGGTGAAGGCCGCTGCCCGGAGGATGCGGCCGTTCATGCTCGACGAGTCGGCCACCGACGCGCACTCCGATATGGCGCAGGTGATAGAGAACCTGTTGAAGACAAGGGCCGCGCGCGGCGTGCGGGCCCCGGAGGACGCGGACGTTGAAGACGCGGCCCGCGATGAGGACGCGTTGGAGGCAGACAGCGGGAAGAAGCTCCTCGGCTACAACGACAACGTCACGCACGCCGGGACTGTCTTTCACGTGCAGACCGAAGCGCAGGACGGGGCCGGCGGTTTCGTGGAGACCATCATCTATCAGGGAGGCAGGGTCCTGTTCTCGAAGAGGACCCTGCTGAAGGACGTGGCGGAGGAGGCAGCCGCAGCCGGGCTCAAGGAGTTCGCGGCGAGGCAACACAGGGCAGCCATAGCCGCCATCAAGACCAACAGGATATCGGCTCAGGGCTGACCCTCAGGCCCTCTTGCGCCTGGTGTCCTCAGAGGCGCGCAGTATCCTTATCACCTCTTCATCCTCCACCTGCTGGAAATCGTAGTAGAGCTGGCTTACGGCGAAAAAGAGGTCCGGCACATGCGGGCAGACGCATTCCGAGACCTCGTCCATCCTCTCTATCATCTCGACGGTATCGGCAGGCCCGCCGGGCACGGCGACGACGATCTTCTTCGCTCCGGAGGCGTGCGCGGCCTGTATGGCCGATATCATCGTCGAGCCTGTCGCGAGCCCGTCGTCCGTGATGATGACGGTCCTGCCTTTCAGAGGCACCTTGGGCTTCACTATCCTGTAGAGGTTGAGCCTCTCGCGCATGGCGTTCAGGCGGGAGTTCTTCTCCTCTTCTATGTAGCTCTCTTTTATGTGGAGGCTTCTCACGGCGAGGCTGTTGACGTAGACCTGCCCCTCCTCGGTGACGGCGCCGATGGCGAGCTCCGGGTTGTACGGGGCGCGGAGCTTCCCCGCGAGTATCACGTCGAGCTCCGCCTTGAGAGAGCGCGCGACCTCGGCGGCAACGACGACCCCGCCCCTGGGGAGCCCTACTATTACCGGGTCCTCAGCCGCGTACTTTTTCAGCCTTTCGGCAAGCGCCCTGCCTGCCTCGGTTCTGTCGGCGTAAGGGGTGAACCTGTCCATGATCTCTCCAGAAAGATCCAAGTTTAACGGCCTGACTAAATCTTATCTTTTAACGGGTTTTTGTCAAGAAAGCGCGGACGGGTCGGGAAAGGCTATTCGCCTGCCCCCGCTGCCGGGACGGTGCGGCTGCCAAAGAGCCCACGCCACTTGACCACAGAGTCGGCGACCGCTATCACGGCGAGGGCCGCCATGACGGCCACGAGCATCGAGTCAAGCCGGAAGGTGAAGGCCTGGGCAGGCGTGGCGGCTCCCGCGGCCTTGGCGGAGAAGACCCAGAATAGCTCCCAGGCGGCGACTATCGTCATCACGACCATGAAGGACATCGGCACGAGCGTTATCCAGACGTACCTTGCCTTGCCCATCTTCAAGAGTATGGTCGTGCCCACGCACAGGGCGAGGGCCGCGAGGAGCTGGTTTGCCACGCCGAACATGGGCCATATGGTCGACACGCTCCCCGAGCTTATGAGAAAGCCCCAGGCCGCCACGACGATCGCGCTTGTCAGGACGACGCCGGGCATCCAGTTCGTCTGTCCGACGGGCTTCCAGAAGCGTCCGCCGAACTCCTGCAGGATGAAGCGGGCGACCCTGGTCCCGGCATCGACCGTAGTGAGTATGAAGAGCGCCTCGAACATGAGCGCGAAGTTGTACCAGTATGGCATCAGGCCCTTCATGCCGGGCAGGGCGCTGAAGATGGAGGCCATGCCCACGGCCAGAGAGACCGCGCCGCCGGGCCTGCCGGAGACGTCAACTCCGACCATCGCGGAAAGCTCCGCTATCCTTTCAGGCGCGAAGCCTATGGCGGCGAGCGCGTCGGCGGAGAGGGTCGTGTTTATGGCGAAGTAGTCTCCCGGTATGAGGACGGTCGCGGCTATTATCGCAATGACCGCGACAAAGCCCTCGCAGAGCATCGCCCCGAAGCCTATGAGGCGTATGTCGCTCTCGCGCTCTATCATCTTTGGCGTGGTGCCCGAGGAAATGAGCGAATGGAAGCCCGAGATGGCGCCGCAGGCTATCGTTATGAACATGAACGGGAAGACGGTGCCGGGTATTATGGGGCCTCCGCCGTCGACGAAGCTCGTGACAGCGGGCATCTTGATTTCCGGCGCGAGGAATACTACGCCCGCCGCGAGTATGAGGACGGTCCCGATCTTCATGTACGTCGAGAGGTAATCCCTCGGCGCGAGCAGCAGCCACACCGGAAGTACGGAGGCGAGAAAGCCGTATATCGCGAGCGCCCAGATGATGAAGTCCCTGTCGTGGCTGAAGAAGGGCTCTAAGAAGCTACCCTGGACGTACCTTCCGCCGAGGACAGCCGCTATGAGGAGGACGACGCCTATGACGCTTACCTCGGCTACCCTGCCGGGGCGGAGCTTGTAGAGGTATACGCCCATCAAGAGGGCAATGGGTATTGTCGCGAAAATGGTGAAGGACCCCCACGGGCTCTTGTAGAGCGCGTTCACGACGGCGAGGCCGAGGCCCGCGAGCGCGACGATTATTATGAAGAGTATCGCGAGGGCCGCCGTAACGCCCGCCACAGGGCCGACCTCGTTACGCGCCATCTGCGCAAGCGAGCAGCCGTTCCTCCTCACCGACGCGAAGAGTATAACCATGTCGTGGACCGCTCCGCCGAAGGCGGCGCCTATGAGTATCCAGAGGAATCCCGGCAAGTACCCGAACTGGGCAGCGAGCACGGGGCCTATCAGCGGGCCCGCCCCGGCTATCGCGGCGAAGTGGTGGCCGAAGAGGACGAGCGTGTGCGTTGGGTGAAAGTCCTTGCCGTCGTTGAGCCTTATTGCAGGCGTGATCCTCCGGTCGTCGAGCGCGAGAATCTTCGCGGCGATGAACGACCCGTATAGCCGGTAGACGATGATAAAGAAGCAGGCCGCGGCGACGACGAGCCAGAGGGCGTTTACGCTCTCTCCGGGGTTTATGACGCGCGTTACGACGCCGAAGGAAACCGCAAAGGCGAGCGCGAGGACGGCGATTATGAGGGTAGATGGCTTCATAGGGGTATTCAGGGTGCTTGGAGTATTTTAAGGTAAGTGGGCGGGTGGTGTCAAGGAACAGGGGGGAATGGGACTGGCGTCATTGCGAGCGAAGCGAAGCAATCTCAGCCTTTTTCAGTCTCTTATAAAAAAGGCCTTTTGCGCCCTGCCGGGCTTTTTCTGGGCGGCTCGAAGCTTCCTGCCTCCATTAATCCTCACGTATCCAGTCCACCGGTTTCCCTGAGAGGTATTTTTCCGGGTCTGCCTCGAACCTCTCCTTGCAGCCCTTGCCGCAGAAGTAGTACGTCTCGTCCTTGTATTCTGTCCTGGCCGGGGCCTTTTCTTCAGCGAGAGCCATGCCGCATACAGGGTCCTTTACCATAGGTCTACCGCGCCTCTCCGCCCACCGTTATCTCCGGTATCCTCAATGTCGGCTGCGCGTCCGAGACAGGCACGCCCTGGCTGTCCTTGCCGCATGTGCCTATGCCGAAGCCGAGGTCGCTCCCTACCATGTCTATCTTCATGAGTATGTCCGGGCCGTTGCCCGTGAGCGTCGCGCCGCGCACAGGCTCTCCGACCTTTCCGTTCTCTATGAGGTAGCCCTCTGTGACCTCGAAGACGAAATCCCCGTTTACGGTGTTGACCTGGCCTCCTCCCATCTTCCTTACGAAGAGGCCTTTGTCCAGGGACTTCACTATCGCCTCGGGGCTCTCCTTGCCCGGCGTTATTATGGTGTTGGTCATCCTCGGGATGGGCCTGTGGTGGTAGGATTCGCGCCTTCCGTTGCCCGTGGGCTTTAACCCTGATCTCATCGAGTTCAGTCTGTCGCACATGTAGGTCTTAAGTACGCCGTTCTCGACGAGCACGGTCTTCTCTGCCGGGGTCCCCTCGTCGTCAAAGAAGAAGGAGCCCCTCTTGTGCGGGATGGTCGCGTCGTCAAGGACCGTTATGAGCTCGCTCGCGACCCTCTCGCCTATCTTGCCTGAATAGACCGAGAGGTTCTGCAAAGCGAGGTCAGCCTCGAGGCCGTGGCCCACGGCCTCGTGGATCATGGTGCCGCCTGCCTCGCTCGAGAGGACGACCGCCATCTTCCCTCCAGGGGCCCTCCTCGCGCCGAGCATCATTATCGCCCGCTTCGCGGCTTTCTCGGCGATCGCCTCGGGAGGGGTCTCGTCAAAGGCCTCGAGGCCCAGTATGCCTCCTAAAGGCTCGTAGCCTGTCTGGATAGAGTCGCCCTCCGCTGATACGGCGTTGCAGAGAAAGAGAAGAGAGTTCCTCTCCTCCTCGACCCATTCTCCCAACGAGTTCACGATGGCGACGTTCCGGGCGGCGTCGCCGTAGACCACGCGGACCTGCCTGATCCTCTTGTCAAAGGCCCAGGCAGTCTCCTGCCCCCGGTTAACGAGGGCGACCTTCTCGTCGACCGTCGCCGCGGCGGGAAGGCGCTTTATCTCGAAGCCTGGCGCGACCTCCTTCCTCTTGAGGTTTATGTCGCCCCGGGGCTCGCCCTTCTGCACGCCCTTCGCGACCACGGAGGCGGCCTCGAGGAGTCCCTTTTCAGAGGTGTCGTTCGTATATGCGAAGTAGGTCTTGAGGTTCGAGATGACCCGAATGCCTGCGCCCCTGTCCCTGCCTGTTATGACCTTCTCTATCCTCTTCTCTTCCGCGACTATCGAGGTGTTGGCCGTCTCTTCGACATATATGTCGGCGTACTCTCCGCCGTGTGCAAGCGCGGCCTTCAGGACACTGAACGGATCGACCTTATGAAGCAGCCCCATCTTTTTCCCTCTCCTGGAATTCATTATCCCTGCCCGCGACCCTGCCTCTTTGTCTCGAACATCTGGCATCCCATGCCCGAAGACCTCATTACGACAGTGGAGGGCATCTCGCGGCTCTTGAACTTCAGGGCCTTGCATCCCCTCGGGAAGAACTCGTCCCAGGTGATATAGAAGTGCTTGCAGTTGAAGCACTCTTCAGCCTTTTCGTCCATGCTGTTCGTCCACGTCGTATCTCAAGAGCCTGTAGAGCTCTTCCCTTGTCTGCATCCTTTGAAGCAGGCCCTTCTGCGTGCCGGTTGCCTTTAGCTCCGAGAGCGCATCCTCCATGGCCTTCATGCCTGCCCTGAAGAGCGTCATGGGGAAGAGGACAAAAGAATAACCCATTTCACCCCACTCATCCAGACCTATGTAGGGGGTCTTGCCGAACTCGGTCATGTTCGCCAGAAGAGGCGCCGGTACCCTTCGGGCGAACTCGGCGAACTCGGCTTTCGACTCCAGGGCCTCGGGGAATATGATGTCCGCGCCGGCGTCGGTATAGGCCTGGGCCCTCGTAATCGCTTCGTCGAGGCCGCCTGTTGCCCTCGCGTCTGTCCGGGCTATTACGAGGAAGTCAGGCGACCTGCGGGCGTCAATCGCCGCCCTTATCTTTTCGACGAACAGGGCCTCTGGTATCACGCTCTTCCCTGGCAGGTGTCCGCACCTCTTCGGGAACTCCTGGTCCTCTATCTGCATGGCCGAGGCGCCCGCCTCCTCAAAGGCCCTGACCGTCGCAGCCACCTCTGCGGGGCCGCCAAAGCCGGTGTCAGCGTCAATTATTGCGGGCAGGCTTGTCGCCTCTATGATGAACGAGGAGAGGCGCGCTACCTCCTCCATTGAAAGGAGCCCGGCGTCCGGGAGTCCGTTTGAATTGGAGAGGCCCGCGCCTGAGATATATACGGCCTCAAAGCCCGTCTTTTCTATGAGCAGGGCAGAGGCGGCGTTGAAGGCCCCTGGAATGGCGAGGGCGCCGCGGTTCTTTATGGATAGAATATTCTTCGCCATCATCTCATGAAGATATCGAGTATCTCTTCCACGCTCAGCTCTTCGGCCTTCCAGAGCCTCGTGAGCGCCTTGCCTACATCATTAATGTACCAGCCCCCGAGGTAGTCGAACTTCTCCTCAAGCTCCCTGTCTGTCATGGGGTTTTTGGGATGGCCCTTGGGGTATATCTGCTCCTTCGAGAGCATCCTGCCTGACGAGAGCGTGACCTCGATCCTGTTGGGCATCGCCTCCGGGTACATCCTGTCGAGGTCCTCGTCCTTCTCCACCCTTATCTTTTGGATGAAATCGATGAGGTCTTTGTCCTCCATGCGCTCTGAATAGGTCGCGAGGTTGACCTTGCCGTCGAGGAGGGCCGCCCCTACGAGAAAGGGCAGGCTGTGGTCTGCCGTCTCCCTTGTCCTGGGCCGCCATTTTTCAGGGCCAGAGCCTATTATCTCGTAGCCCGCGCCGAACGTGCGCACGACCACCGACGAGATTTCGTCCGTTTCTTCCATATCGTCAAGCAACTCTATCGCCGCGCCTATTGCGCTCTGCGAATGGTACTCGGCAGGGTAGAACTTCAGGTACGTGTCGAGTATCTTGAATCGTTCTCCCGCCTCTCCGCCGAAGCTAAAAGCAAGCTCCAGAGGCCCGGATACCGTCTTCTCGAATCCGAATACCCCCTCGAATATCGGGGCAGGGCCGGTTATCCCGGATTTTGCCATCTGGGCGGCGAAGAGGGCGTCCCTGGAGGTGTTGGCGAACGCGCAGCCCTTCCACATGGAGAGCTCTCCTGCCCTTGACTGCCTCAACGCGGGGGAGATGGTCCCTGCGATGTTTACGGCGTTTATGAACTCTTCCCTTGAGAGGCCCAATAGCATCGAGGCGGCAACGGTCGCCGAGAAGGCGCCGTAGGCCACGTGGTCCCAGCCTTTTGTCCGAAGCGTTGCCGCGTCGCAGAGCCTGCACTGCACCTCGTAGGCCGCGACTATCGCTCTCAGGAGGTCCGAGCCTTTCCGTCTGGCGGCCGTACCGGCTGAGAGCGCGGCCGCTATGTTGTCCGATGGGTGAGCCGGTTCCTTTGAGAGGTATGTGTCGTTGAAGTCGAGGTACCTTACGAGTATGCCGTTTGTAAATGCCGCGTGCTCAGGCGTGGTGGCCTGCCTTGAGCCGAGGACAAGTGACGATGGCGCAGAGGAGACCTCGGGGGCATACGACCTCGCGGCCCTCGCGGGCGGGGAGTCGTAGGCGCCCAGCATGCAGGCGAAGGAGTCGATGAGCCTCCTCTTGGCCTCGTGGACCACCTCTCCTGGCAGGTCCCCGAAGCTCAAACCAAGCGCGTAATCAACGAGCCGTTCGGCCTTTGTCCTCTCCATATTCCCCCTGAGCCCCAGATTTTTTAAAAAACCGTGCTATAATTGGCAGACATCCCGCAATTCATCCGTCCAGATTCCACTCAAGCCAGGACCAGGAACAGCCGTACAAGAATATAGCCCATAACGGGCGGCCCGGCAAGCAGGCATAGCCGCCGGGGACCGCTCGCGTCAAAGGATATGAAGAAGGCCATTGTTCTCATAACGCTCTTTCTATTGCCCGGAGTCTCTCTTGCCAGGGCTAACCCCGAGAGGGCCTACCAGACGCAGTGGTGCGCGAGCGCCGGCGGCGTCGCGGAGATAGTCCTGCCTGACAGGACCAGGGTCGACTGCCTTACCGAAACGCACGCCATAGAGGTGGACTTCGCGGACAAATGGGCCGAGGCTATAGGGCAGGCGCTCTATTACGCGGAGGCGACAGGGCGAGCGCCGGGCATACTGTTGATAATGGAAGAGCAAGGGGACCAGAGGTTCCTTGAGAGGCTCCATAAGGTCACGGAAAGGCTCGGGGTAGCGGTCTGGACCGCTACCCCGAGCGACCTGGGCCGGATGGCTCCTGAAAAAGCTCTGAGATAGGTTTTTTGAATGGGTTTAATCGTGTCCCCGTAGCTTTGCTACGGGGTTACCTTATAACCTCCCCCTTGACGGGGGAGGGCAGGGTGGGGGTGAAAATATTTTCACCCTCCCCTCAGTCCCCTCCCGTCAAGGGAGGGGAAGGTTTAAGGTGATGCCCGGCAGCTTGCTGCGGGGAGGTTCATAACGCGGCTTGTTGATGTCCAAAAGGCGGGCGAAGGCCCTCCGGCTTTTTAAGGGGGCGCCCAAAGGGCGCCCCTGTTTTTTTATGATATCTCCACGTTTATCCTCCTGGGCTGCTCTTCCAATACCTTCGGCAGATGCACGCTCAGGACGCCGTCCTTGAGGCTGGCCTTTATGCCCTCCTGGCGCACCTTGAAAGGTATGTTCACAGAGCGCAGGAAGTACCGGTAGTTCCTCTCCGAGTAGCTGTAGTTGCCTTCCTTTGCAGAGGCGTCATCCTTTACCTCGCCCTTAAGCGTAAGAGCGCTGTCCTGGAACGATACGTCTATGCCCTCCTTGGGCACGCCTGGCATCTCGGCCCGCACCACTATCTCGTCATTCCTGTCTATGATGTCGATGGCGGGCGACACCGTAGCCTCTTCCCGTCCAGCGGGCTGCCTTCTCCACGGCTGGTCGACCTTCCTCGGAGGGAATATGTCCTCCCATATCCTGTCCATCTCCCTCCTCATCGCGTCGAGCTCTCTCAGTGGATTCCATTTCTCCAATGCCATCGCAAGCCTCCTTTCGTCCCTGTTAAGCCAAACTTCCAAATGTTTAATTAAAGGATAGGGACGGGGCGCTGGAGTGTCAAGGGGTCAGGGTAACGGCTGCTCAAAAAGCTCCATCTGCTGCGTTGTCATCGTCGCTCGTAGCTGCGACGTACGTGAAGAGTACGACTCGCTCCTCGCTCCTCGACGCCTTGCATATGGAGCTTTTTGAGCAGCCTTGGCACCTGAGTTTCAGCAACCTTTTAGAAGAAATTCGAGATTATCTGCAGGAGGCCTGTGGCGAGGTGGGCGCCTATCACGGCCTTGATGGCCGGGACAAGCGCTATGCCGCCCCTGCAGTTCCTGTTGAGGACGAGTACAGCCGGTATGGCGAGCGGTATCGTGAGTAGGGCGATAAGCGAGACAGCCGGGAGCACGCCCGAGAGGACGCCGAAGATGATGCTCGCGTATGCTGCTAAGAAGAAAGGCGCGAGCAATCCCTTGGCCCTCTCGGGGCCGAGCCGCACCACGAGGTTCCTCTTTCCGGCATCCCTGTCCGACTCATAGTCAGGGAACTCGTTTATATAGAGGATGGCGGCTATGAGAAAGGTGAGGGGGAGAGAGACGACGGCCGCATACGCGGTTATCGTCCCTGCCTGGACAAGGTATGAGCCGATGACCGTGAGGAGGCCGAAGTTCAGCCCTACGGTAATCTCGCCCAGGCCCCTGCCCGCGAGGAACAGCGGAGGGGCAGAGTAGAAATAGCCCGAGGCAAGGCCGACGAGGCCTATGAGAAGGAGAAGAGGGCTCGTGGTAAGGGCGAGGTAGATGCCTGCCGCGCTGCCGGCGGCGATAAGGACGGCGCCGAGGCCGAGCGTCTCTCCTGGCGTGAGGATGCCGTTCTGGATGAACCTGCTGCCGCCGGCGAAGGGCGTGAGCGGATTTTTATTGAGGGCGTCAGCGCCGTTCCTTGAATCGAAGTAGTCGTTCAGGACGTTCATGCCCGCGTGGTAGCAGAGCGCGGCGAGCATGGTGATGGAGAAGGCGATGGCGTCAAAAGAGCCGGTCTCATGCCACGCGCTTGATGCCCCGAGGCCGACGGCTACCGCTATTGCCGGGAGAAATTGCGGCCTGGTGGCCAGAAAAAGGCTCGCGGCCTTTTTCATGTCCTTCCGACAGTAAGGGCTATGTAGACGAAGACGAGGTAGAGCAGCCCGTTCAATATGAAGAGGGGCGGCGTGAGCTTTTTTACGCGCATGGCTATGAAGTAGAGCCAGATGCCGGCTAATATGGTTACGGTGCAGCTCGCGACGACCGTGACGTTGATGGTCCAGGGCGTGAGGAATATGCCGATGGCAGGCAGGAGGCTCCCCTGGAAGACCATCGCGCCGGTGATGTTGCCAAGGGCCATGGTGTCCTTGCCCTTCCTTATCCAGAGGATGCTGTTTATCTTCTCCGGCAGCTCCGTGGCCACAGGTATTATCAGGAGCGACAGGGCTATGACCGGTATGCGGATTATCTCCGCGAGGGACTCTACCTCGTTGACAAAGCCCTTCGCGCCGACGATGATGAGGCCGAGCGCCACGATGAGCTGGAGTACCACGATGGCCATGTGGTCCCTGAATATGACGCCGAGGTACAGGGACTTCGACTCCTCGGTGGCGTGCCCTTCCTTGACGAGGGCGGCGGAAGCCTTCACCGTCTCGAGTACGTAGTAGAAGTACGTCATTACGAGCAGTATGGCGACAAATACGCGTATCAGCCTGTAATCCTGCGGCGTGAAGGCCACGAGGAACGACAGGGTGAATGCGAAGAGGAAGAACTCCATGTCCCTCCTGAAGCCGCCGCGCTCGGGCGTGAGGACCTCCTTTTTCCTTCCTGCCTTGAACTTCCAGACAGACGCGCCTATGAGGAACATGGCGAGCGTGGCGAGCATGAAGGGCGCGCCGAGTATGGCGCCGACGCCGACCTCCTCTCTGACGTGCTCGGAGCTACCTCCGAAGATCGCCACAAGCGGCACCATCGTCTCCGGCAGGGCAGTGCCGACCGCCGCGAATATGCTGCCGGTCACCCCCTCCGAGAACTTGAGCTTGGCGCCCAAGGACTCTATGGCGTTCGTGAATATCTCGGCCGCGATTATGATGAGCACCAGCCAGAATACCAGTATAAGAAGCTCCTGTATCAATTTGCCCTCTCTGCCGTGCCCGGCCTCTGGCGTACGAGCTCCGTCCTCTCTCCCCTGAAGAAAAGGAGGAGGACCATGCCGGCTATCAGCACGATCGACCCTGCGATTATGAAGATTATGCCCGGGTCCTTGTTTATGGTGAGGACCACGTACGGGCTGTAGATATAGTCCCTGAGTATTATGGTATGCCTGCCGAGGCGCACGCCAGGCCCCGGCCCCGAGAGGTCGAGGTACGCCGGGGTGCCGTCTGCGGAGATTATCTCCATGTGGGGGTTGGCGAACCGCTCTGACCGGTTGTAGGGCTGACCTGTCTCGTCGATCGCGAAGTCGGGGTAGATGCCGCCCATCCTGAAGGCGCTGCCGTCAGGGGCCGAGAAAGTCCCTTCGAGCTCGGCCCTGACCTCGGCGCCGTCGACGTCGAGCACAAGGCCCGTGGGCCTCTCCCCCTGGTCAAAGTGATAGAAGGCAATGCCCCTGTAGATGAGGGGGCTGTTTATGCCCGCCGCGCCCGAGCGCACAGGCATGTTGTCCTCGCCCAGGAGGGTGAGGCTGGTCTTCAGGTAGTCGAGCTCGCCTGAAGGAGTTGCCTTCACCTCGGTGCCGTCGAGGCGGACATAAAGGCCCGGCTGGTTGGGCACGGGTATTACCTCTCCCTGGTGCAGAACGTTGCCGTAGCTCCTGAAGCCCCATATGCTCCCGACCAGATGGCCGACAAGCGCGATGAGGAAACCAACGTGCACGATATGGGGGAAGAAGGCCTGCCACGGCCGCCTGTTCCTCACTATGGCCAGCACCTTGTCGAGGGTGCAGACCGCCGTATTGACGGCGAACAGGGCCGTGAGGACGATGAGCGCCCATACCCAGAGCGTAAGGCCCAGGTACCTGGTCCCGAGCGAGAAGAGCAGCGGAAAGAGCACCTCCTGGTCAAAGGCCCTGAAGAGCTCCGGGTTCCGCATGGAGATGATGGAGCCCCACGCCGAGACAGCGCATATCGCTATCGCAAGGACTATCGTGAGATAGACCGATGAAAAGAAACGCCAGATGCCTGCCATGAAGACTACTTAAGCCACCCTATGATGTTCGACGCGAGCTTCCTGTTGTCGGCCTGCCCGAGGAACTTGTTGGTAAATGGCGCGTCGTCGGCTACCACGACCACCTTGCCCTTGCCGAGCCCGCCTACGGCAATGATGCCGAACTCCTGGACAGGCTCTCCTTCGCTCAACGCCCTGTTTCTGTTGAGGTCGGCAAACGCCTTCTCGGAGGTCGAGGCTACGATGACAGCGGCGCTGCCCGTCTTGGGCTCGGTCATGAGGCCCCATGTGCCGTAGACGGCTATCTTTTCGATGCCAGTGGTCACCGGGTGCTCGCTGAACTTGGTCACGAGGAAGTCCTGGGAGCGGCCCTCTATGGTGTTGTTCTGCTCGGCGACCACGAAGTTGGATATCAGTATCCCGAACATGTTGGTGAGGGGCGCCACTGGAGGCGAGATATGCGCGAGTATGAGGAGGTTGCCCCCGTTCTTTACGAAGTTTTTAAGGGCTGTGCCTTCCTGCTCGGTAAAGCTCATCGCAGGGCCCGCTATGACGTAGGTCTTCACTCCGGAGAGCCTCTTTGAGGTTACTGTCTCGGTGTTCACGGCAGTAGTCGCGCCCGAGGCCTTTATCATCTCGTGGAACGAGGTGTAGTCGAGCTCGCCGTTGGCCACGGGCGAGAATATCTCCGCGTGGGAGAAGTCGAAGACCGTATGCGCGGCCGCCTTCGGCGCGGCCTTTTTGGCAGCCGGCTTCCCGGCGGTCGCGGCATAGCCTTCGGTAAAGGGATAGAGGATAAGCATGGAGAGCGCTGCGAAGAGAAGGATTATCTTTTTCATAAGGCCTTTCGTGGGTTTCTGGGGGCTTGCCGGCCCGCGTTCAATGGATTTGATTTTTTGAGTAGCCCTTTATTTGAACCAGTTGAGAATGTTCTCGGCGAGCCGCCTGTTGTCCGCCTCGCCCAGGTTCCTGTTCAGGAAGGGTGAGTTGTCCGAGACGACCACTACCTTTCCCCTGCCGGCCTCCGTTACCGCTACTACGCCGAATGCCTGGACCGGGTCTGAAGGGCCCTGGGAGCAGTCCTCGTCTATGTCAGCCCACGCGTAGCCTGACGTCACGGCTATCGCTATTGAGTCCTTCTCAGCGAGCACGGCCCACGCGCCGTAGACCGATATCCGCCCCAGGCCGTCGGTAACGGGGTGGGGCCAGAAGTTGCTTACGTAAAAATTCTCCGAGTCGCCCCCGATGTTGCCGGACTTCTCGTGTATCTTGAAGTTCGAGACGGCTATCCCGAACGAGTTAGTAAGCTCTGCCACAGGTCCCGAGGAGCGTACAAGCACGAAGAGGTTGCCCCCGTTCAAGACGAAGTCCATGATGGCCGAGACCTCGTCTGCCGAGAACGGCCTCTCTGCCCCGGCGATTATATAGGTCCTCACCCCTGTGAGGACCTGAGGGCTCACAGGGGTGAGGTTCAGCTCGACGTTGCCTCCGGTTGAGAGCACGGTCTCGTAAAACAGGCTATAATTCAGGGGTCCGGATTGCGCCGGAGAGCCTACCTGCCCGTGAGAGAGGTCGAAGACGGTCTTGGGCCCCTTCAGGGAAAGGCCCGTGCCAGGCACATCCGGCGCCTTCAATGCCCCCTTTTCCACGCTTCCCGCGCCGGGGCCGGGAAGGGCCAGCGCGAGCATGGAGAAAAGGGCGCAACAGCTTAAAAAACGTGTGATTCTCAAGGCTTTTGCCCGCTTCCGGATAGACTCAACGCCCTTAGGCATCGCCTCAGGATATCCGCTTGAGGACTCCGGTGTCAAGCAATATTGGCGCCCCCTGGAATTCCACTTGATTTCAATGCGTCCGGATATGATAAACTGAAGGGATGTACGAGCTTACGATAACTTCATATTTCTCCTCAGCGCACAACCTGCGCGGGTACCATGGGGCGTGCGAGAACCTCCACGGCCATAACTGGAAGGTCGAGGTCGAGATAAGGGCCGCCTCGCTCGACAAGGTCGGCATGGCCCTTGACTTCAAGTCGCTCCGCGAGCGGGCCAGGGCAGTGATAGACCCCCTCGACCACAAGTACTTGAACGAGGTCCCGCCTTTCGATAAGGAGAACGCGACCGCCGAGAACATAGCGAGGCATATCTACATGGAATTAAAGAAGCGCCTCGACGACGGGAACGTGAGTGTCTCGAGGGTAAGGGTCTGGGAGTCTGAGAATGCCGCTGCCGCATACTACGAGTAGGGAAAGGAGAGGGATGCCCAGGAAAAAGCTGAAGGACGTTCAGGCCGAGCCCGACTACAGGCGCATACCAATAGACAAGGTCGGCGTAAAGGAGCTCCGTTACCCCATAATAGTCCTCGACAGGAAGAACAAGTTCCAGCACACCATAGCGTCAATAAACATGTACGTGGACCTGCCGCACCAGTTCAAGGGCACGCACATGTCCAGGTTCGTAGAGATACTGAGCGAGCACAGGGGCGCGCTTACCGTAAGGAACTTCCCGCAGGTGCTCGAGAAGATGAAGGAGAGGCTCTCCGCCTCGACAGCCCACCTCGAGGTCGAGTTCCCCTATTTCATAGAGAAGAGCGCGCCGGTATCAAAGTCAAAGGGACTCATGGAGTACAGGTGCAAGTACCTCGGCATGCTGGGCGAGGAGAAGGACTTCATGCTCGAGGTCGAGATACCGGTCTCGACGCTATGTCCGTGCTCGAGGGAGATAAGCGACAGGGGCGCGCACAACCAGAGGGGCAGGGTGAGGGTAGGGGTGCGCTTCGAGGGCTTTGTCTGGATAGAGGACATCATAACGGCTGTCGAGAGGTCGTCGTCGAGCCCGGTCTATTCGCTTTTAAAGAGGGTGGACGAGAAGTACGTGACCGAGCGGGCCTACGACAACCCCATGTTCGTGGAGGACGTCGTCAGGGAGGTCGCGGTGAACCTCGGCAAGATAAAGAAGATAAGGTGGTTCAGGGTGGAGGCCGAGAACTGGGAGTCCATCCATAACCACAGCGCGTATGCTTTTCTTGAGAGGAAGATCCGGTAAGACCGTTGTCCGTGGCCTGTTTCCGTGACCGGAAAGGAAATTTGAAAGCGGGTTCAATTTTTTAGTTCGCCGGTTCAATGGCGAAGTGCAATACTTGGGAGAGCAGGAAGGAAGATGCTATCCTAAGTGGCTATGTCGAAAAGAGAATATGTTGTTTTCGCTGCCAGGTTTCCGAACCGATCATGACGATAGTCACAGTCGAGTCTCTTAAATACTCATCCCTAATTTTTTGACGAATAGTGTCAGTTGACAGCGATGGAGCAATCTCGCCGATTTGAACTGACTGGGTTACAAAAATACCGTCGCTCTGCCCATACAAGGCTTCTGCGAGGGATTTCCTCTTTCCCGCTTGCGCGGCGAACATGCCCTCAAATAACTCGCGGTAATATTGATCGTTTGCATGGTGATAGCTTATGAACACTTTGTGGCGAGTCCCTAAAAAGTCGTTACTCATTTGTCTTTCTCCTTAAGCAATCTCAAACACCTTCAGCACTTCATCCCCGTAATGGTTAATGACCTTCACAGCTATCTTGCCGGTCTTGGGTTCATTGAAGGGGCGGCTTTTGGTGCTGTAGAGTGATGACCATGCGGCCTCGTCAATCTCCGCCCGTAAGGCGCGTTTGAGTTTGTCATAAGGTTCTTCCGCTCCGGTAAAGTAGGCATGGCGGACGAAGAAGCTTTCGCCGTTATAATCTGTGTCAATGAACCAGCAGGCGATGTCGTCGGTGGATGAACTGCGAATCTGCCCGGGGGTCGGGTCGTAGACGTCCAAGCCTTTTATCTCGGCGATAATCTGGCCGTTCTTTTGTTTTTTGATATCAACGTCCGGCTCGCCGAAGACCATAAAGAGGTTGCCCGCGCCGGTCTTCTTGAGCAGTTCATCACCCATTGCCAGGTCAGGG
>Ga0209322_10000737_pt1 | contig 19180 bp, 14 predicted proteins | sample Rifsed19ft1_FD_184013 | JGI IMG/M metagenome (GOLD analysis project Ga0209322, IMG submission 184013) | Soil microbial communities from Rifle, Colorado, USA - sediment 19ft 1 (version 2) | ecosystem: Environmental > Terrestrial > Deep subsurface > Rock core/Sediment | place: Rifle, Colorado... | reverse complement strand
GTGTTGGCGGTCGTGCTCGGCTGGACGTTCTCGATCCAGGGCCCGGCGGTGATCAAGCGCGTGAACGTGGACCCGGAGACCGTGAATCTCCCCGCGGTGGCCGAGGACCGGACCGCGAGCCGGACGCTCTCGATCTACGTGACGGCGTTCGACGGCAAGGACCAACCGCTTCAGGGAATCGTGGTGACGCTGGGCGGCGCGGTCGCGCGGACGTACGTGGCCCAAGATTCCGGGGACGGAGCCCTCAACGGGACCGCGAGCCTTCGCGATGTGCAGGTGACCCTACCGCCCGGCATCTTCGTCGGCGAGCTCACGCTCACGATCCAAAAGGCGGGGTTCCCGTCCAAGACGTGGTCGATCCCGGTCGTGCGGGGCGCCTGAGGGATGGAACTTCCCCTCCGGCTCCTCGTGGCCGCGGTCGTCGTGGGCCTCACCGTGCCGGCGATCCACGGCGGGCTGAACGCGTACGAGACGGCGCAAGCCTCCCGGACTGCGGAGGTCGCGATCGACGCCGTGGTCCGCGTGGCCCAGCGCTTGTACCTCTCCGGCGGAGGCGCGCAGGACGTCGTCGTGGACCTGAGCGGAGGCGTCACCGCTCGAGTGGAATACGTGCGGATCGGGGACACGGCGGGCGGGCCCCGCGCTCCCTCCGCGGTGTACAAGGTCTCCGGCGCGCCGGAGAGGTTCCTCCTCGCGGAGCCTCCCGTCCCGATGGCCGGCGAGGCCGGTCCGCTGGACCTCGGTCCCGGACACACGGTCGTGCGCGTGTCGTATGACGGCGAGGGACCCGTCCGGTTGGCGGTGCCATGATCGACGATCTCGCAAGCCGAGCCGCGATGACCGCGGCGGCGTTCCTAATCCTCGCGACCGGGGTCTCGCTCCTCGAGATGTCCGATGGGAACGCGGTGCGCGACGCCGCCGAACGGTTGGCGATCCATCTCGCCCGCCAACTCGACGCGATCGGAACGATGGACGCAGAGGTCGTGTTTCGGGGGGGCGAGGCTCCTTTGTCGCTGCCGCCAGCCCTAGCGGGTTCGCCATATCGCGTGGAGGTCCGGCGAGCCGACGTGCGCGTCTACTCCCCGGGTCTTCTGGCGGCGGCGCCGCTCCGAACCCACGTGCACCCGTTCGAACCCATTCGGGAGGTGTACACCGCCGAAGAGTTCGAGGCCATGGACGCGTCCGTCCTCGTCGTGGACCCCGGGCACGAGTTCCTCGTCGAACGGACGCAGCGGTGGATCCTCTCGGCGCCGACGTTCCTCACGTTCGTCTACTTGCCGCCTTAGACAGGTTTATCGTGAGGTCCGTCCTCCGTGCGCGCGAGAACGATGACCGACATCGCTGAGGGACCCGCGTCCCGTGGTCTTCTTTGCCTCCGGTGAGCTGCCGCCCTCCGCGAAGCGCGTCCTTCACGTCCTCATGCAGCATGGGCCGCTGACGCACATGGACCTCGTCGCCGCGACGGGACTCCCGCCGCGCACGCTGCGGTTCGCGCTCGCGCGGTTGCGCGGAAACGGACGGGTGATCTGGCGGTGGAGCCTGCGCGATGCGCGGCAGCGTCTCTACTTCGCTCCGATGCCGAATGCCGCGCCGAGGGAGGGCGACCTCTCCCGAAGCGCGATGGATTAATAGCCCGGCGGCGGTATGATACGACCTGAGGCTCGCAGTGCTCCAGCCGTTCGAGGTCGTGACCGCGAAACTTCTCCCGGCGATTCGCGCCCGACTCGCCCAGGTCCTCCTCGACGAGTACAAGATGAAGCAGGTCGAGGTCGCGCGCCATCTGGGGATCACGCAGGCGGCGGTGAGCCACTACAAGACGGAGAGCCGCGGGATCGACCCGGATATTGTCCGGCTCTTCCCGGAGATCGACACATTCGTCCGCGAGATGGCGGCGAAGATGGCGAACGGCGCGTCGCAGGCGGAGCGCGTCCTCGGGTTCAACACGATCATTGACCGGATCATGAACACGCAGCGCTTCTGCGACTATCACAAGAAGATCTCGGCGCTCGACCCGAACTGCAGCATCTGCTTCCCGGTCCCGCCGAAGCCGTGATCACGGGACGAGTCCCCAGTTCACGAGATAGACCTCGGAGAAGCCCGAGTCGTACATCTTGTGGAACGGCGACGTCGCGAACTTCTCCTCCTCGGAGGGAAGGAGGGGAAGGGCCGGGGCGAACGGCGAGAGCTGCACGCCGGCACGCAAGTCTTCGTCCACCACGACCCAGTCCACGCGGGTGCGCCCGTCGGGTGTCGATACGTTCGACAGGGCCGCCAACGTGACATTGAGGTCCGCCGTGTGCCAGAACCGCACCTCGCGGTCCCACGTGGCGTCGACGCCGCCGAAGCCGAAGAGGATCGATGAGAGGCGGTGATCGGCCGCAACGAGGCCGTCCGCGTGGTCTCCGACCCAGAGGGCCGTATCGACGGTCCGGGCCGCGATGCCCTCCTGGTGCCCGAGGGTTCCGGGAGGCGGGTAGGCGCCGATGGCGGTCGCCCCGATGAGGAGGATCGCGGCGCTTGCGGCGGCGATTCGTCCTCGACGCTCCGTCCCGACCGTGAGCCACCGGAGACCCGCACCCGCAAGGACCGCGAAGGGGATCATGAAGTACTGCAGGTGGCGGTTCGGGATCAGCACCTCCGGGGCGGCGAGGACGCCCGCCACGAGGGAGGCGACGACCGCGACGAACCAGGCCGTCACGTCCGGGCCCTCGCGCGAGAGGTCCATCGTCCTCCGCCCTGCGGCGGACAACGAGACGAATGCGAGCATCGCCATGTAAGGGGCGGTTTCCGCGAGCGGGATGCGCAGGGACGTGCCGGGGACGGAGCCCGTGCCGACGACGATCACGAAGACCACGGACGTGGCGAACGCGAGGCCCGCGCCGAGGGCGGCGCCCCGAACGGTCCGAACCCGCGGCCGGTACCGCCACGACGTTCGGCGGCGGAGGACCAAGACCGACGGAGCCGCCATCACGGCCAGGGCCGTCCCGCCGACGAGCACCGGTCCCGATGCGGGGGAATTCTGGACGATGAGGGTCCACAGCGGCGTTGCGTAGAACGCCCAGAACGCGAGCGTCGCAGCCCCGAGGACCGCGAGCGCCGTGACCTCCCCTTGGATGTCCCGGAGCGTGAGGTTCCGGTCCAGCGCTGCCCGGAGCACGAGCGCGGAGCTCGCGAGGAGGATCAGGAAGTACGCGGTGAGGTGGTGCGTGACGATCACCGAGAACCCCGCGAGGAGCACGAGGGGCACGAACCGCAGGGACCGCCGGATGCCGAGGAACAGGAGGAGCGAGGTGAGCAGGAGAAGGTCGCCGAGCGCCGCGGGGATCCCGTGGGAGGTCGGGAACACGTGGAACATCGACACCGCCAGGAACGCGGCCGCGACGAGCCCCGCGAGGTCGTCCCCCGTGACGCGGGCCGCGATGAGGAACACGGGCAGTACGCCGAGGCTCGCGATGACGGGCACGAGCACGGAGGCCGCGATCCCCGCGGGGGCGCCGAGGATCACGAACGCGCCGTTGAGGGCGAACATCCCGGGGAAGTACGGGTAGGTCACGCCCCAGCCGCGATAGGCGCTCGGGAGCGCGCCCTCCTCCGCGATCGCACGGGTGAGGACGTAGTACTCGCCGAAGTCGGACCCCCAGAACTGGTATCGCAGGAGCGGGAGGAGTCGAACGAGGATCGCGAGGAGGAAGACCGCGAATAGCGCGGCGGCGGTCGCCCGCTTCACGCCGTGGCAACCGTCGAGGTCCGCTTAAGGGATTCCGTCGAGTGCGGCGGTGAAGGAGCGCGCGACCGCGTCCGATCGGAACTTGCCGGCGGTCTCCCGCGCCCGACTCCCGAGGGCCGCCGCCAACGCCGGGTCCTCGAGGATTCGTGCGATGGCGGACGCGAGGGACGCCGGGTCGCCCGGCGGGACCGCCACGCAGTTCCTCCCCGCGTCGACGAGCGACGCCGAGGACACGTCCCTCGCGAGCACGACCGGCTTTCCGAACGCCATCGCCTCCATGGTGCTCCTCGGCATCGATCCGATCGCGATCGGGTCCGCGCTGAGGATGCCGACGCACACATCCGCGAGGGTGAGGAACGCGTTCAGCCGGGCGTACGGCTGCGGGCCGGGTGCGATGAGTCGGTCCGCGATCCCGGACGCCGCCGCCAGACGCGTGAACTGAGCGGTCCTCCACGGGTCCGCGAGGATCAGCCCCACGACCTCGGGGCGGCCGAGGAGGCGGAGGGCCTCGACGAACGTGCGCGTCCCCGCATCCGTGAAGCTGCCGAACTGGAGGACCACGCGACGCCCCTCGAGCCCGAGGGACGTCCGTAGCCGTGCGACGTCGTCCGGATTCGGCAAGGACATCGGGGTCACATTGTTGGGCACCACGAGGACGCGCTCCGCCGAGAGACCCAGCGAATCGCCGACGACGGCGCGAAGTTCGCGGCTGGGGACCATCGTCCATGTCCGCGGATGGCGGAGGACGCGGCGGTAGAGCCGAAAGCCGCCGCGGAACATCGCCCCCTGCGCGGAGCCCCGATAGCTCCCGGGAAGAGGGTCGTGGGCCCGGACGATCAGGGGACGGCTCCGAAGGCGAGCGACCACGAACGCGACGAACGTCGCGGGATGGAACACGTGGTACTGGCTGACGATGCGCCGATCCGGGTCCCGCGCGAGCCGCAGGCCCGCCAGGGCCATCCGCGTGTAGCCGGGGATCGCGAGGACGAGCCGGGCGAGTCGAGCGGCGGAGATGTCGCCGGCCACCCGACCCGTTTCGGGCTTCGCAAATGGAGAGAGGACGGTCACGTCATGACCTTGGGCGCGCAACGCGGCGAGGAAATCCGCGTCCATCGCGGAAGCCCCGTCGGAACCACCGGCGAAATGGGCGAAGTACGCGATTCGCATGGGCACCTACCGAGCCGAGAGGTACAGCTCCCGATATTCGCGCGCAATCGAGTCCCACGAGTACCGGTCGCGGGCCAGGCCGAATCCGCGCTCGGCGATTGTCGCCCGCTCCTCCGTGTCGGACATCATGCTCGCCATCGCATCGGCCAACGCGGCTGGATCCTCCGGCGGGACGAGCTGTGCGGTACCGGGCACGGCCACGTGGGGAACGCCGCCGACGGCGGTCGCGATCACCGGGAGACCGGCGGCCCACGCCTCGAGCAGAACGATCGGGAAGCCTTCGGACCGCGAAGGGAGGACGAAGGCGTCCGACCCGCGGAACGCGGCGACGACGCCCGCGCGCGGGAGGGCCCCTCGGAATCGGACGACGCCGTCGAGCCCCAGATCGTGCGCGCGGGCGCGCAGCGCGGCGGTCAGCGATCCTTCGCCGAGTACATCTACGACAAACGGATCCCGAGGAGCGTCGCGAAGTTTGGCGGTGGCCTCCAGGAGCAGGTCGAGCCCCTTCTGCCTCTCGTGACGGCCGGCGAAGAGGAACCGGAACGGCCCGTCCCGAGCGCGAGCGCCTTCGAATTCCCCGAGGTCCACCCCGTTCGGCACAAGTCGGGCCGCGGCGAACCCCACGGACTTCAGGGCGGCGACGGACGCCGCATCGACGGCCGTGATCGTCCGGTACCGGCCCAGCCGGATCAGCCGGACCTCCATGCTCCCTCGGAAGGAGTGGCGGCCGAGGCTCGGGAACCAGACGCCGTGGCACGTGAGGAGGGTTGGGGTCCCTCCCCGTCCCGCGACGCGTCCCACCGCGTAGCCGACGTCGGCCGCGTGCGCGTGGACCACATCCGGTCGCATCGCGGTCAGGTTGTGTTTCGCCCACCGCCGCATCGCCGCCATCCCACGGAGTCGCCGAAACGTGATCCGGTCCATGTCCGCGCCCTTCTGCGGCGGCCCGACGCGCGTCGCTCCCGCGTCCTTCCCCCCGGGGGAAGCGTACGTGACGACGTGGACCTCGTCTCCCGCGCGCCGCTGCGCACGCACGAGTCCCGCCACCGCGGTCGCGTCCCCGCCGATGAGGGGCGGGAACTTCTTTACGACGTGGAGGACGCGCATTCCTCGCGCGAACCGTCCGCCCGGGGATAAAGGATGCGGGGTTCCGTAGCACAGGGTTCCGCCGCCCAGTCCCGCGGCCCTCAGGATTCCTCGTGGGGACCGGAAAGTCCCTCCCAGCCTTCCCTCACGAGGAGGGGCACGAGGGCGATCGCGGCGATCGGATCCGCCCACCACCAGCCCACGAGGGCGTTCAGCCCAAGTCCGACGACCACGGTGAGGTCCTGGACGTCGCACACGAGGGTCTCGATGGCCTCCGCGCGCAACGCCCGGGAGTTCAGGTCGCGCGCGAGGCTCCGTTTCCTGACGTAGAGCACGGACATGACGACCGCGCTTGCCACGACGAGCAGGATTCCGACAAGGCTCTCCGCGGGTCGGGGAAGCCACCCCCCGAGGGTGGCGAGGGACTGGAACACGATGTACCCAGAGAGGACGAAGAAGGTCACGGCCAGCAGCCGGTGCGCCCTTCGATCCGACGCGGCGTCCTCCGCACCGTCCAGGTCCCGGCGGAGGTGCACGATGAGGACCGCCCCGGCGAACAGTTCCACGAAGCTGTCCAGGCCGAAGGCCACAAGCGCGACGCTCCCCGCGCCGATTCCCGACCAGAGGGCCACGACGGCCTCGAGGACGTTCCACAGCTCGCCGATCCACACGAGTCGGAGGGCTTGGCGGCGGAGCGCCGCACGACGCGTCGGATCCATTAATCGCCCCCGTGGCCGCCTTGCCCCGGGCAGGACACTCGGCTATTCATCCCTTGGGGGACTCCGCGGCGTTGCGTCCCTGACGCCCAAGGCTTTAGTAGGATGCGCGGTCTCCGGGCGGCGTTCCATGGTCACGTTGCCCCGGCCCCCGTGGGCGCGCCGTCACGAACGGTGCCCGAATTGCCTCGCGAAGGTCGTCGACGACCGCGCCTCCGTGTGCCACGCGTGCGGCTACCAGCTGCGGGTCCCGCGCACAGCGCTCGTGGGGCTACTGCTCATCGCCGCCGCCGTCGGGAGCTTCGTCGTGAGCGTGTTCGGCGACTTTCTGTTCCCGTGGCCGCCGCGACCCTTCGGGATCCGGATCCCGATCATCGACACATCGACCCTCTCCGACGTCTTCTGGTTCGGCGTGGTCCTGCTCTTCGTCGGATCCGCCACCGCCTTCGCAGGCGCGTACGCCGTGCGCCGCCAGTCCGATCGCGTCCGCGCGCGCGGCCCGACCGCGTGATCAGAAGAAGTCGTCGAGCCTGAGCGATTGGCCCCGGTCGTCCGTGAACAGGGATCGCATCGCCTCTTCCATCAGGGCGATCCGCTGCCGCAGGTACGGAGAGACCTCGTACTCGTCCGTGATCTGTTTCGTGATCTCCAAGTACTTGCGCACGGAGCTCTCGTGGACGGTCAGGGTCAGGTTCCCGCCGCACGCCTTTCGCGCGCCCCCCGGCGCCGGCGCGGTCTTCGAACATACACCGCGGAGCGGGAGTCGTCGGTACTTCGCGTTGCACTTCGTGCACCGGAACTGTTGGCTGGAGAACGCCTTCATGTTCCCGATCATGTCGGGCAGAAGGTGGTGCACGACGATTCGTGAGACGACGTCGTCCACGTCGACCGCGCGGATCCGTTTCGCGAGGTCCAACTGGGCGCGCAGCTTCTCTTCCATGTCCCCCTGCGTATATGTGGACACGATCGGTCCCGCGCTCGGGTCGCCTCCCTCGTGGGTGAACCCGAGTCCCTCATACTGGAGGACGCTCCCGATCCGCTCCCCCACGAGGTGCATCCTCGGCGCGACCTCCTTCGGGTGTGCGTACCGCAACGCCGCTTCGTAGAACTCCAGGGGATAGGACCAGGCGACGTCGAGATTGTGCGCCTCCTTGTCGATCTCGTTCGGGTCGATCCGCGTGGAGAGCACGAGGGGCGCGTCCATGAGCCCGCCACGGCTCTCGGGGAGGAAGGACCGGGAGAAGTTGAGGAGCGCGTCCAACAAGAGGATCATGGAGTCCTCGTCCCCGTCGCAGTTCCGGCGGCGGGCGGCCACAAGGAACGGGTGCGCGAACGCGCCGCGGACCGGTGTGTACCCGACGACGCGGGCGAGCACGCCGCCCGAGGTGTGCGGCGCGAGGGTCACGACCGCGTGCCCGATCAGGTCGTCCGGGGTCCGCGCGTGGTAGAACGCGGGCATGCCGTACACCTTGTCGAGGAGTTCGTCCACGAACCGCGAGACGCGGACGAGGTACTCGCCGCACTCCTTTGCGACGATCACGTCCTGCACCCGGAGTTCCACGAGTTGGTCCGCGCTCACGAGCGGTTTGCCGTGCACATCGTGCTCGTACCCGAGGGTCTTCGCCCGTTCCACGCTCAGTCCGACCTCGGACGGCCGGACGTGCGTGAGCGGCAGGTTCGTCATGTCGAACCGCACGGTGCCATCCTTGAACACGGTGACCTCGTGCTTCGCCCGGAGGATCCCCCGTTCGAGCATCTCGGGGGTCCGGCTCGCGGAAATCACCCCCTGGACGCCCTTCACCTCGGGTGGCTTGGCGGTCCGCACGCGCGCGCACGCGCCGTCCCAGACCTCGGCGAGGGGGATCGTCTGCACCCTTGGGCCCTCTCGGGACACCGTGTGGCCGCCGCACGTGCACTTCGGGAGGAACCAACGCTTCCCGCAGGCAAGGCACGTCCGCAGTCCGACCTCGACCGTGATCTCCCCCCCTCGCAACGCCTCTTTCAACAGGCGCTGGGGGCCGCCCTCCTTCCCGAGCGGGAACAGGACGTGCGGCGCCGGCTGCATCCTGCGGGGCGCCGCCTTCTCCGGCCTCCCCATCCGCGCACCGATGCGGGTCGGGCCGCGCGCGCGGACCGGGAACCCCGCCAGGGCTGAGACGTACGCGAGCGGGTCGGTCGCGTCCACATCCGGCCCCGCGGCGAGCGCTCCCCCCGCCGGGGAGATCCCCAGGCAGCGAAGCAGCAGGAGCGCGTGCGCCTCGAGGATGCATTCGTTCGCCGCCTGGAGGTGGAGCGCGCCCAGGTCCAGGAGGGCCTGCTTCGTCTCCGGCGTGTTTGGAATCCGCAAGGCCGCGCCGTCGTACGCCCCGCCGGCGATCGCCCCACGGAGGGCGCGGAGTCGTTCGACGGTCAGGTCGTGCCAGAACAGGTTGAACTTCGGATGGAGGGGGACGCGGTGCCGCTCACTCAGGTCGATCGCCTCTTCGGCCGTCGGATCCCGCCAGCCCGCGGGCAACTCGCCGGCGGCGCGCCGCAGCTCCTTCTCGTACCACTCGATCGCGTACGCACCGGGCACGAGCACGTGGTTGTTCTCGAGGAACTCCCCGTACGGGACGAGGATTTCGCCCAGGTCGATGATCCGCTCGACGTCCCCGCCCACGCGGCGCGCCGCCTCCACGTCCCGGACCTCAACGAAGTCCCCCGACCTCAGGAGGACGAGCGGGGGCTCGAGTGCGTCGCAGGGGGAGACGGCCGCCGCCTTCCCGGGGCGTTCCGTCTTGATCTGCGTCCCGACCGCGATGAACTGGTTGAGCAGGTACATCGTGGCGGGGGGGATCGCGAGCGCTGCCAACCCCGTACTCCGGGAACGCCCGTACCGGAGCCGGAACCCGCCCGCGCGGCTGGGATGGCACAGCACGGGTCGCCCCGCCACGAGCTGCTGGATGAACTGGTCACTCGGGTCGACGGAGTCCGTCTCCTCTTTCGCGTCCACGTTCGCCCTCGCCCGGAGGTACGTGTCGACGAATTCCCACCCGTCGATCTTCAGGCGTCGCACGTGCCTCTGAATCTTGGGCGCCTTCAGGCACAGCCCGTCCGCCACGACGAGGCACGCGCCGCCGCGCACGCGGTTCGTCTCGATCCGGGGCAGGTCGCGGTAGCCCGAAATCTCCTCGTCGTCCGTCCCCTCGCCGTTCACCGCGACGGGGCAGTGCGCGACGATGAGATCGACCTCCTCGTCCGTGGGCGTATACTGCAGGTGCTGGACGCGGCGGTAGACCTGGATCTCCTCCTTGAACCGTTCGATCTCCGCCCGTGTAGGTTGGTATCGACCGATCCCGAGTTCCCGTCGCACGACGTCCGCGATGAGGACGCTGAGCGCCTGTCCGGTGCCGCCCGCAGAGCGGATCGGGCCCGCGAAGTGGAGGTCGGCGTACGTGGAGCCGTCCGGGTTCGACTTGAGCTTCACGCCGACGAACCCCTCGAGGGGGGCGACGAGGATGCCCTCCGTCAGGATTGCGAGGCCCACGCGGACCGCGCGATCGATCGCTCCCTCCTTACGCTTCGGAGCGTCGGATGCGTCCGCGCGATGCGCGAGCTCCTTCGCCAGGAGGATCGACATCTCCTCGCGGTCGTGGTTCCGACTCAGCTGCCGGATTCGGGCGGCGATGCCCGCCACGTCGTAGTCCTTCAGGAGACGCTCCACGCGGGATGCGAGATCCTCCGTGAGGTCAATCTCCACGTCGAGTTCCGGGTCGAACCCCTGGGCGCGGGCGGCTCGGGCGACGGAGTAGCACGACTCGGCAAGGCCGCGCAGGTGGGCGAAGTAGGCCATCACCTCCGCCGTACACGCCGGCCCACTCACCATCCCTTCAGCACGCCCCGCGGGGGAGCGGATGCGGCCCGGCTGTTAAAACGGTTCCGTCCGGGACCGCGCCCCTCAATCCATCTCCATGGAATTCGGCAAAGGTTCACGTCCACTCGACCCATCGGTCTACGGATGGTGACCCTCGAAGCCCGCACCCAAGAGGAGTTCGAGAGGGACGTGGTGCGGTCGGAGGACGAATCCGTCGTCCTGTTCTGGGCCTCGTGGTGCTCGTTCTGTCAAGCTTTCCGGCCCGTCTTCGAAGCGCTCGTGCAGCGTTACGCCGCGCGCTTCGTGGTGGCATGGCTTGACGACTACGGGAGTCCGCTCTGGGACACCTACGGCATCGACGTGGTCCCTTCCCTCGCCCTGTTCCGCAACGGCGCCCTCGTCTCGCGAAAGGACGGCCGTCTCATGAGGGGCCTGTCGCGCGCAGACTTGGAAGGGTTCCTTGATCAGGTGCTCACCTCGGCGCGCGCCCCTTGACCGTTCCGTCATCCTCTAGGAACCGCTGGAGAACGTTTTTATACGGACTCCCTGCATGGAACCCCGTGCGCAAGGTTCGCACCGGAATTTTCGGGCTCAACCCGCTTCTCGACGGGGGGTTCAACGAGAAGTCCACGACGGTCGTGATCGGCGCGTCGGGAGCCGGAAAGACCACGTTCGCGACCCAATTCATCCGCCGCGCCCTCGTCGAAGACCAGGAGGGGATCTTCGTCTCGCTCGATGAGAACAAGGAGCAGATCATCCGCGAGGCCGTGGAGATGGGATGGTCCGACATCCTCGACTACATGGACGACGAGACGCTCGTGTTCATCGACGCTTCCGGTCGGGAGTTCTCCAACTTCATCCGGAAGGAGCTGCCCTCGTTCGTGGAGGACTGGCGCGGGGCGAACGCCCGGATTGCGATCGACCCGCTCACGCCCGTCATGTGGACGACGAAGGACATGTACGAGCAGCGCGACCTGATCGGGTTCATGCTCAAGGAGACCCGGAAGGTCGGCACCGTGCTCGCGACTCTCGAGGAGCACGGCGCGGGGGACCTCACGGGACCGGAGACGGTGATCCCCATGTACCTCGCGGACGCCGTGATCCACCTCCGGTACAAGCCCATGGAGGGAAACCCCTCGCGTCGCCTGAAGATCGTGAAGGCGCGCTCCAGCCGGCACAGCGACGACTGGCATGCGTATCAGATCGTGAAGGGCCTCGGCCTCATCGTCGATCACGGCGGGTTCAAGCGCACGACCTCGACCAAGATCCCCGGCCAGCTGAAGGCGATGCTCGCCACGAGGACGGCTCTGCCGGAAGCGACGCGAGAGCGCATCCGAAAGGCCCTCGACCTCCTGACGGACGACGACTTCAAGGGATTGAAGCCCGAGGAGATCCTCTCCCACATCGTCGCGGAGTTTGGGGAGGAATGACGTGGGCCGGGGGATCGGCCGAGCGCTGGAGAAGGCGATTGCGCACGAGGAGGGAGGGGCGACACCCGGCGCGCGCGGGTCCCTCTTGATGCATCCGCAGCGGCGCGAGCTCTTCCGCCTCCTCTGCCTCCGTCCGTGTTCGACCGCGGGGGAACTCTCCCGCCAATCCGGGGCGTCGCCGAATGCGGTCCGGTACCACTTGGAGCGCCTCACGGCCGCGAAGCTCGTCGTGCGCGGGGCAGGAGCGACCTACTCTCCGCGCGGGTTCATCGACCCCGCTGACGGCGCGGTGTTCCGCGCCCTCGCGGAGGGATCCACGCGAAAGATCTACCGCACGGTGATGGAGGCACCGGGCTCGACGCAGCGGGAGCTCGCGGAGTCCCTCGGCGTGAGCCGGCAGGCGGTCTTCAAGTCCACGAACCTCCTCGAAACGCAGGGGCTCCTGACGTCGATCGAGGACGGGCGATTTCGGCGGTGCTATCCGACGGACCTCCTCGCGCGTCGCCGGGAGGCGAACCGCGCGCGAGCGAAGTCGTTTGCTGACGTTCTCCTGAAGGAGCTGGTGTCCGAAGGGCTGACGCCGCAGATCCTCCGGCGGACGGACCGCGGGATCCTCACCCGCATTGCGCGGGGCAGAACCTCGGAGACGCTCGACCTGAGCCTCGACCCGTTCACGACGGTCCTCGAGTGAAACCATCTTGTGTGCGATACATGTAAGACTTTTCGGAAAACGCGTTGGAACTAGTCCCTGAAGCCCTTTATATCCCGAAGTCCCCGGTCTTTCTAGATGGATGAGGACTACCTCTCCTGGCTCCTCATTGTCCCCGGCCTTAGCCGGAGGCGTGCGGCGCTGTTGGCGGAGACGTTCCCGTCCATCGAGGCGCTCCGTGCGGCTCCGCTCGTGGATATCGCCGGCATCGCCGGGATCGGGGAATCGCTCGCCCGTCGCATCAAAGACTTCGCGGAGACCGCGGGACCGGGGGCAGACCCTCAGTACGGGGACGACGCGGGACTGTACCTGTGTCCCGAGTGCGGCGCGCTGATTGCCAAGCGGGCGACGCGATGCCCGTTCTGCAACGTCTCGTTCGAGGGGGAGGAGCCCGGAGCCGGAGATGCCCCGATCGGCGCCCCTCCCGCCGCGGAGGACCGGCCGGGCTCTGCGCGGCCCGAACGCGGCGCGCTGAACCTGTGTCCAAGCTGCGGCGCCTTCGTGGACGCAGCGGCGTCCCGGTGTCCGCGGTGCGGCGTGGCGTTGGAAGGCGAGGAGGTCGTCGAGGGGGACATCGTGGGCGGGACCAGGCGGCCCGCGGACCTCCTGGAACCGGCCGGGCAAGAGCTGTTCCTGTGTGCGAATTGCGGGTCGCTCGTCGGCGGAGACGTGGGCGTCTGTCCGCGGTGCGGCATGGCGCTCGAGGGCGAGGAGGAGGCGCCACCCACGGCCCCGGAACCGGTCGCCTCGCTGCCGCCGGAGGCGATCACGGGCGAGGGGTCCCTGTTCGTCTGCACGAACTGCGGTGCGTTCCTCCGTGCGGATGAGACGAAGTGCCCGGCCTGCGGCGTGGAGTTCGAGGAGGGTGTGGTCGCGGAGGCGGCCTCCGCCGCGGAAGAGGGGGCGACCCAGTTCTTCCCGATCTGCCCGAGTTGCGGCGCACTCGTCCCGGGCTCTGCGCGGAGGTGCGGGATTTGCGGCCATCGGATGGGCGAGCCGGTCGCGAGCAAGCCGATGCCCCCGCCGACGGACGAGATTGGAATCTCGCGGGACTTCCTGGAGCGCTGGCGGCGCATCTCAGAGGAGAAGGCAGGTCTCACCCCTGAGAACCGGCTCCTCGATGAGCTGGACCAGTACGAGCAGCTCTTGGCGTCGGACCCGAAGCTGGAGCGCGCGTGGCTGAAGAAGGCGGGCATCCTCCTACGGCTCGGCCGGGTCCGAGAAGCGGTGGCCTGTTACGAGAGGCTTGCAGACCTCAACCCCACGAGAGAGGAGGACTACCGCCTCCAGGTCCTAAGCATCCTCCAGGTCCAGAACGACCGGTCCCTGCTCCCGCGGCGCTGGTCCCGGATCGCCGCCACGGAACCGGCCCGGGACATTGCGCCGCCGAAGATCCCCACCCGTCGTGTCGAGGCGAAGGAGGTCCCCGCCGCCGCCGAACCACGTGCGGACGCGGTGGAGATCCTGCGTGCTCTCGACTTCTATGACCGCCTGCTGCGGGCGGATCCCTCCTTGGTCGTCGCGTGGAGGACGAAGTCCGAGTTGCTCGAGAGGCTCGGGCGACGGACCGCCGCCACGGCGGCACGGCAACGTGCGGATTCCCTCCTTTCCGCGGCGAGGGAGGGGCTGAGGACCTCCGCCCCTCGCACGGCGCCTCGCCTCGAGGGCCGCGTGAACGGCTCGGGCCGGACGAACGGTCGGACCAACGGCAAGGGGCGCATCAATGGAATCGGGCGCATCAATGGAATCGGGCGCATCAATGGAACTGGGCGCATCAACGGCGTGGGAAGGATCAACGGAATCGGTCGGGTGAACGGCATGGATCGTGCAAGCGGCAGCGGGCGTGTGAACGGCGTTGGACGAACGAACGGAGCGGTCTCTGCGGGACGGACGGATGGCCTGCAGACCGGGCTCACGAGCGGGATGGCTCCCGGCGAAGGCATGGTGAACGGGCTCGTGAACGGGACCGGAATGACCAACGGTCGCCGCGGGCGATGGGCGCCGCCACGACCCGGCGCGCCGCGCTCGTGGATGCGGTCCGTCGTCGGAATCGCCGCGGCCGTCCTCCTCTTGCTCCTCATGCCCATCTTGGCGACCCTGGTTTGGGAGTCCCCGCCCGGAGGAATCGCGATTGACGGGGAGTTCCGGGACTGGGATGGCGTGCCCGCATACGTCGACGCGTTCCAAGACCAAGTTGGGAACCTCGACGTCAACCTGCGACTCTACAAGGTCCGAGCGACGGAGGGCGCTCTCGCGATCGACGCCCGCGTGGAGGGTCTCCTCTTTCGGGGCAGCTCTGGCGGCAGCGACTCCCTCTTCGTATTCGTGGATGAGGACGGGGACAACGGCACGGGATTCCAGACCGGCTCGATCGGAGCGGAGCGCGCGTTCGAGGTGTACGGCTGGGACCGCCTGCTGCAGGGAACGACGACGTGGGTGTTCGATGAGGCTCGCGCGGGTCCGAGCTCCGATGATTGGCGATCCTTTGTCGCCTCGGGGAGCGGTGAGGCGGCGAACAACGATCGAGAGGTCGAACTCCGGTTTGAACTCGGGCCTCGGTACGACGAAGATCGGGCGCGCATCCGACTTCACGCGGGTGACACCCTAGGGAACGGAGACCCCAGCGACGTTACGATCGGTACACGCCTCGGCGCGTTGGCGGTGTTTCAGGCGACGATTGCACCCGAGATTGTGTCCGGTGCGTCGGTGCCCTTCCTCGCGTTCCGAATCACGCCGCACGGCGCATCGCTCGGCGTCGATTCCATCACGATCATGAAAGAGGGCTCGATTCCAGACGCGAACATCACGGGGAGCCTGTACCGAGACGGGGACGCGGACGGCGTCCTCGATGCCAGCGACCCGCTCCTCGCGACCCAACCGGTCGGGCCGACCGCGACGTTCGCCCTGGGAGCGACTCTCACGCCGCCCAATGGGGCCTCCTTCATCCTTTCGGCGAACCTCCTTGCGCCGTCGCCGAACGCGTCCTTGGGCCTCCGCGTGGTCTCCATTCTCCCGAGCGCGGGGGCTGCGACTCCCGTGACCGTCGATACCGCCGGCTTGACGAGGGCGTACGTGGCGGGGGCGCCACCGTCGATCGCAATCGACGGAGCGTTCGCCGACTGGAATCGCTTCGCCACTCGCGGCGACTCGGATGACGACGTGCGATCGGCGGGCGGCAACGGAACGGTATACGACAATGTCGATCTCCGAGAGTACGACGCCGTCATCGGTGCGGACGTCGCCATGTACGTGCGGGTGGATGGTCGCATCCTCGGCGGTGCGGACGTCCCGAACTCGCGCGCGAGAACGGGGCCGACGCCAATCACGATCGACTCCGACGGGGACACGGTACCGGACGATGTGGAGGCCGCGATGGCCCCCGGGTTGGCATACGACTTCAACAACGACAATGTCTCCGACGCGATCCAGTTCGAGGACGTGGATCAGGACGGCGTCCTCGACTACAACCGGTGTCAGATCGCGGACTGCTCCGCGTACACGGATTACTTACTGGAGACGTCGCTCCCTCTTTGGTATCCCTCCCCCTACAGCGGTCGAGCGGTCCGCCGATACATCGGTCCTGTCTCGCTTCCGCCGCAGCGCGGCGTGGACCACGCATACGCGTACATAGACCGGGACAACCGGACGGACACGGGCCTCCTGACGTACGTCAACGGGGTCCCCCAGGGGATGGATTTCGTCTATGAGGCGGTCGGCCGGGGCGGGAGGGTCCTGAACGCGGGGCTGTACGCGTACAACGCGAGCGGGAGCATCCCATGGAGCCGGATCGCCAGCGTCGCGACCGAGATTGACTCGACTCGGTTGGAGGCGGCGTTTCCCGCAGGCCTTGTGAACCTCACCCAAAACCGGACGTTCCACTTCGTCACGACGGACTGGCGGTCCGCGTCCGACGAATCCGACACGCCGAGTCCGGGCGGGGTTCCCCGCGCCTCGACCCGATTCGGGCGGCCACAGGACACGGCCGGACTCCCCAATGAGCTCGTCGACATCCCGGGAAACCAGCGGTTCTACCTCCGGGACGCGGATCACGCGACGGAGACTGCGTGCGCGACGAACAAGGTCGCCTCGACGATTCCGGGTTCCGGCCCGGCGGTCTCGATTAGCGTGGGGCCCGGACAGAGCGCGTGCTGGTACGCGGACGCGACGAGCGGAGGAACCTCGTTTGTGGGAGACTGGGAGGCGCTGCTCGACATCTTCGTCGCGCACGGCATCGCCCTCTACGGGGAGAATGGGGCCGCGAACCCGCGCTTCCGGGAGTGGACCGGGGCGGCCTTCGGCCCCGAGGGGAGCGCCTCGGCGGTTCCGGGAACGGAGCAGTGGGTCGTCGTCGCCCCCTCCCCCTTGGGCCCCGAGATGGTCGTCGGGATTCTATCGGACAACAACCGCCTCTATGTGCAGACCTGGAGCGGCGGGGTGTGGACCGCCAACTGGGACGTCGCGATCGGCGGGAGCAACTCGCGAAGGTTCGACATCGCCTATGAGGAGCAGTCGGGGGATGTCCTCGTCGTATTCGGAGACGGGACGACCCAGCTCCGGTACCGCCGTCGGATCGGCGGCGTCTGGGACGGGGCAAACCTGAATGCGGGCACCCCGCTCCCCGCGTTCCCCCGCTGGGTCCGGACCGCTCCGCGGCCGACGAACGATGACGTCTTCATCGGTCTGGTCACGAACTCGGAGACGATGCACGCGCTCCGGTGGGACGGGACCGCGAATGCCATGGGGAACCAGGTCCAGATGTCCCAGGGAACACAGTTGAGCGGCCAGGAACCGTTCGACATCGCGTTCGAGCGGACGTCAGGGGACGCGTTCGTCATCTGGGGCAGTTCCGTATCCACGCTTCGCTACCGGGAGTTCACCGGGGCATGGCAGGCGGAGGGCGTCGCGTACTCGATGCCCGACGACGCGCGGTGGGTCGTCGCGGACCACGATCCCCGGGCCACGGCCAGCACCATCGCCGTCGGCATGGTCCTTCAGAACGGGGATTTCGAATTCGGCGCGTGGGACGGCACGACGTGGGTCACCCGGCCGGCCGCCATCGCCGCGAGGGATCAGAACCAAAGGGGGATTGACGTCGCCTTTGAGCGGGGCACGGGTCGCGCGATTTACGTCTTCAACCAGAACGCGAACCCAGCGCAGGTCGCCTACAGGAATTGGACGACCGCGGGGTTCGGCGCGGTTACCGTCGCGCCCGGCTCGACTGGAAATCTACGATTCGTCCAGCTACGATCGAGCCCGCACCGGGACGAGATCATGGCCCTCCTCAGCGATGCCCGCAACGACCTGTCCCACCGGTTGTGGTCCGGCTCTTCTTGGTCGGCTCTGGCCGCGCCGCTGGAGGCCACGATGTCCGTTTCGGGGCAGCGTGAACCCTTCATGTTCGCGTGGACGCGCGTCGTGGAGTACGACGTGCACTTCGAGATCTGGAACATGACCACGAACACCGTGCGGGAAACGATCGGCTCGTGCCTCGACCAGCGGGTGTACGGGGACGATGTGCCGTGCGTGATCTCGGGGGTCCCCGTAAAGGTGATCGCGCCGGACGAGGTCGTTCGCATCCGCATCGCCCACTCCTCCGTCGGCGGGACGTTCCGAATCTGGTACGACGATGCGGCCCCGCCGGCGAATTCCCGCGTCACGATTCCCATCCCGGAGTTCGCGACCGTCCTCGCCCCGCTTGCCGTCCCGATTCTCCTCTACGCGGTCCGGCGCGCGCGCCGCCGAAGAAGGGTAGCGGCCGACGGCGTCCCAGGACCCGGCGGCCGTTAAAGCGGCACGTTTCATCGCGCACCACAAGGATGCGCGACTAGCGTACCTAGGTCGCCGAGCCCAGCCCGCCCGAAGGCAGGTGGGCTTCCCGCGGGCTCGCGCACCGCAGTACCGCAGAGGACGTGGATGGGCTTAACTTCCGGGTTCGGAATGGGACCGGGTGTATCCCCACCGCTTTGGCCGTCGTACCGCTGGACAGCAGTAGGGAGCCCTGGATATAAAACTTGTCGGCCGGGACGGATCATCCACGATCCGCCTTGCGCTTTCGGCGGACGGCCTCCGCGAGGATGAGGACCTCGTCCATCCCCTTGATCGGCTTCTTCCGGAACTCCGGAGCCTTTCCCTTGAACGCCGACTTCACCGCCAGCGAGAGGTTGCCCGCGCCGGGCGTGAGGAAGGTCGCGATGCCGAGGGATTGGATGGCGGTCGTCGCCTCGTTCAGTTTCCCTGCCTTCATCACGGTCTGGGTGAACGCGAGGGCATGCCGCGCGCCGGGGTTGTCCACGATGCCTTCCTCGACCGCCGCCTCGCGCATCCGCAGGATCGCGTCGAGGGGCTTCACGCCCTTCGGGCACACCTCGTTGCAGTACAGGCACGTGTCGCAGTCCCAGATCCCGTTCGGCTCGGAGTACTGTTCGAGGCGGTCCCGCGTCGCCCCGTCCCTGGGGTCGGCGACGAAACGATACGCCTTCGCGAGGGCCGCGG
>Ga0209322_10000736_pt1 | contig 19185 bp, 20 predicted proteins | sample Rifsed19ft1_FD_184013 | JGI IMG/M metagenome (GOLD analysis project Ga0209322, IMG submission 184013) | Soil microbial communities from Rifle, Colorado, USA - sediment 19ft 1 (version 2) | ecosystem: Environmental > Terrestrial > Deep subsurface > Rock core/Sediment | place: Rifle, Colorado... | reverse complement strand
CCACGGGAGCGACCACGATGCTCTTCAGGGTTCACTGGCCCGGGATGCCCCACGAGACGGTCACCCGGGCGATGCGGCTCCTGGCGGAGAAGGTCCGGCCTCACTTCCGGTAGGCGCCGAGGTAGGCGATCAGGCCGAGGGCGCCGAAGATCCCCTCCCACGCGATCTGCGAGGTCGCCACCGCCGGCGCCAGCTCGCCGCTCAACAATCCGTGGAGGGCGCGCCCGAACTGGAGCCACGTGCCGAGGAACGGCACCCAGGCGACGGCGCGGTAGCGGTCCAGGTCGCGGGCCATGATGAGGCAGAGGACGCCGAGGGCGATCCACGGCGGGCCGACGATGCGGGCGAGGGCCGGGTCCTTCAGCGGGAAGTTCCAGATCCTGGCGGCCGCCTCGGGCGCGAAGAGCGCGAGGGCGCCCATGACCAGGAGCTGGGGGACGAGCAGGTAGAGCATCACCTTGAAGAAGGTCCTCATGGCGCCCCCTTCACACGATCTTTCTCGCGCCGAGATCGGCGAGCGTCTCGCGGCCCAGACCGAGGTGCTTGGCGTACACGTGGGCGTTGTCCTGGCCCGGCGCCCGGCACGTCCACTTGAGGCGGGGCGGAGAGGCCGACATCTTCTGGAAGGGGAACTGGATCAGGAGGTCGCCGTAGGTGGGATCCGTGAAGACCGCCAGCGTCCCACGGTCGCGGTAGTGATCGTTCTTGATCACGTCCGGCAGGTCCACGACCCGGCCGACGACGATGACGCCCATTTCGAGCCCGCGGTTCGCCGCCTCCGCCTTCGCGGCCATCTCCTCGAACGTCAGGGTCGAGGTCCAGGCCTCGACCTCCCGGTGGAGGCGGCGCTGGACCTCGAGCGCTTTCCGGGAGAGGACGGTGGGGTGCTGCTCGGCGAGCTCGGGCCGGCCCATGAGCGCCGTCAGCGCTTTCCAGGCCGGATCCATGACGGCCGCGAGGAGGACGTAGCCATCCTTCGAGCGGAAGTAGGCGTACGGGAAGATCGCGGTGTCGAAGTTGCCCACCCGCGCGCGCACGAACTGATCCAGCTCCCACCAGGCGCAGGCTCCGTCCGCGCTCCGCATCAGCGCCTCTGCCGGAGAGACATCTACGAATTGGCCAACGCCGAGCGTGGATCTGGCGTGAAGGGCCGTCAGGATCCCGAAGGCGCCCCAAAGGCCGCCGAGCGCCCAGCCGTGCCAGCTCCCCTGGCGCGTGGGGACGGCGCTGGGGTCGGTCGCGGGGCCGTCGGGGAGGAATCCGGTGATGAAGGTCACGCCGGAGAGCGCCTGGTCGGTGATGTCGGCGTTGGGCTGGCCGCACCCGGCGCGCGGGCCGAACTGGCCGTAGGTGTACAGCGCGCAGTAGATGAGCCGCGGATTGACCGGCGCAAGCTGGCGGTGGCCGAGCCCCCAGCCGTCCATCCGCCCCGGGAGAAAGGTCTCGATCAGGACATCCGCTTTCGTCGCGAGCATTTTCAAGAGTTCCCGGCCCTCAGGAGTCTCGAGGTTCAGCGTGACGTGGAACTTGTTCCGTCCCTCGACGAGGTAACCGAGGCCCGTGTCCTGGTGGAGGAGCCCGAAGGGGGTGAAGTGGCGCGCCGGATCGCCGCCGGGCGGCTCGATCCGGATCACCTCGGCGCCCAGCTCGGCTAGAAAGGACGACGCCACGAGCCCCGCGAAGCTCGCCTCGGAGCAGTCGAGGACGAGGAGGTCGTCCAGCGCCTCGGGCTTGGCGAATGCGTGGGCCGGGTGATCGAACTCGCGCATCAGAGTGCCTTGCCTTCGCCGGACCAGCCGTCCGGCGGCTTCTGCCCCGGCTTGTCGGCCCAGCGGCCGATGATGCCCTCGGACTCCAGCGTCCGGATCTCGGGCGGCGCGAGCCCGAGGAGGGCGCGGAAGACGAAGTCGTTGTCGGCCCCGATGGGCTTGATCGTCCACTTGACCCTCCCCGGCGTGGCGGAGAGCTTGGCCGGAGGGCCGTAGAGCGGGAACCGGCCGTAGATCGGGTCGTCGTGGCGCCAGAGGGTGCGGCGCGTCTCGAGGTGGGCGTCGGCGCAGTGGTCCTTGCCGCTGGCCACTCGCGCGGCGGCGAAGCCGTGGCGATCGCCGAGGGCCACCACGTCCGCCGTTGTGAGCCCCCGCGCCCAGTCACGGATGGCCTTGAGGAGCGCCTCACGATTTTCGTCTTTCGCGCGGGCTAGCTGAGTCCGGTAGCGCGGGTCCTGGGCGAGGTCGGGCTGCTTCATCGCCCGGGCCAGACCAGCGAACGCCTGGTCGGTGGGTGCCGAGATCGCGACGAACCCGTCCGTCATCTCGACGATGTCGGAGGGGACGATCCCGACGTCGGCGTTGCCGTAGCGCAGGCGGTACCGCCCCGTGAGCCCGTGATAGACCCACGTCCAGTCCAGCATCCGGATCAGCGCCTCCACCTGGGCGATCTCGATGAACTGGCCCTCGCCGGTCCTCATCCGGTGGTGGAGCGCCGCGAGGATGGTTGAAGCGCCGGCGACGGCGCCGAGGTAATCGCCGATGTAGCCGCCGCTCTTGAGGGGCGGGCGCGAGGGGAAGCCCGAAATCGCCGCCATCCCGCTCTCCCCCTGGGCGATGGCGTCGTAGGAGGGGCGGCCGGTCCCGTAGTCGCCCCACTGGCCGAAGCCGTTGTGGGCCGAGTAGATGAGGCGCGGGTTGACCTCGCGCAGCTGCCGGTAGCCGAGTCCCCAGCGCTCGAGGGTGCCGGCCCTGAAGTTCTCCACGAGGACGTCGGCCCGGGCCACGAGGCGCGTGAAGATTTCCGCGCCTCTCGGTTTGCGGACATCGAGGCCGCAGAAGTACTTGTTCTTCGGCTCGGAGAGGCCGATGAGGGACATGTTCCAGTGGTAGGTGGGCCCGAGAGCGCGGATCGTGTCCCCCACCCCGGGGATCTCCACCTTGATCACCTCGGCGCCGTACTCCGCCAGGTAGGTCGTGGTGGTGGGGCCGAGGAAGATCGTGCCGAGGTCCAGGACGCGGAGATCCCGGAGCGCCTCGGGTTTGCCGAAGATCTTCGCCGGGTCGAACAGGGCCGCGGTCCAGTCGAGGTAGGGCTGCGCCATCAGGGCAGGTCGAGGAGGATCAGCTCGGTCGAAGTGGACGCGGCCAGGACTAGCCGCGACTCGTCGGTGATCCGCGCCTGGTCGCCGGCCGCCAGTGCATCGCCGTTGACGTCGAGCGCGCCGCTGATGACAAAGGCATATGCCCGCCGCCCGGGTCGGACGTCGTGGGTCACGCTCTGGCCGGGATCGAGCGCGGCGATGGAGATCACCGCGTCCTGGTCGATCCTGAGCGTATCGCCGGCAGCCCCCGAGACGACCGGGAGGAGCCGGCCCTGCCGCTCCGCCTTTGAGAACTCCCGCTGCTCCCAGCGGGGCTTGAGCGAGCGCGTGCGGGGGAGCACCCAGATCTGGAGCAGGTGAAGGAGGTCGCTCTTCGACGGGTTGTACTCGGCGTGGGTGATCCCGGTCCCCGCCGACATCACCTGGATCTCGCCGGGGTGGACGCGGCCGCGGTTCCCGAGGTTGTCCTGGTGCTCCAACTCTCCCTCCAGGACATAGGTGATGATCTCCATGTCCCGGTGCGAATGCGGGGGGAAGCCGGTGCCCGGCTGGATCACGTCGTCGTTGAAGACGCGGAGCGGGCCGAAGGAGAGATTCGCCGGGTCGTAGTAGTGGTCGAAGGAGAAGTGCCAGTAGGTGGAGAGCCACTCCATCTCGTGGTGATAGCGGTCTTTCGACCTGATGATCTGCTTCATCTCAAGCGACTCCCGCGCCCATGCCCCCGTCCACCGGCAGGCAGACCCCGGTGATCCAGCGCGCCTCGTCGGAGGCTAGGTAAACAGCCGCGTGAGCCACGTCGTCAGGCTCTCCCAGGGACCCGAGCGGGTGGCGCCTGACCAGGGCGTCATAGTCCCCGCTGTTGCGGAGGGCCTGCAGGAACTCGCGGTTGATCTCGGTCTCGACGAAGGCGGGGCAGATGGCGTTGACCCGCACGCCATGCTTGGCGTAATCCACGGCGATCTGCCGGGTCAGGATGGACACCCCGCCCTTGGAGGCGCCGTAGGCGGCGCGGTTCGGGGTGCCCTTGAGGCCGGCCATCGAGGACATGTTGATGATGTTGCCGCGGGACTTGAGGAGCTCCGGCAGGGCGTACTTGCAGCAGAGGAAGACGCTCGTGAGGTTGCCCTCGACCGTCTTCCTGAAGTCCTCCTCGGTGCAGTCGACGGCGTTGGTGCGGGAGGCGATGATGCCGGCGTTGTTCACCAGGACGTCGAGCTGGCCGAAACTGTCCACGGCAGCCTGAATCAGGCGCTTGACGTCGGCGGCGAGCGTGACGTCACCTGGGACGGGGAGAGCGCGACCTCCCGCATCGGTGATCGCCTTCGCCGTTGCTTCGAGCGGCCCCGGCCGCCGGCCGTTGACGACCACGCTGGCGCCTTCGCGCCCGAACATGAGCGCGATCCCCCGGCCGAGGCCGGTCCCGCCACCGGTCACGATCGCCACCTTGCCCTTCAGTCTCATTCCGCGCTCTCCTTACCCCCCACCTTCATCCTCTCGCCGACGGGGAGAGGGGAGGGTGAGGGTATGATTATCCCAGATCACCAGAGGGTGGGCTTGACAACCATCAGGACCAGAGAGACGAGGGGCAGGATCGTTGCGATGACCCCCCAGAAATACCATCTGTGAAGGGTCCGAAGGAACTCGTCCCCGGAGCGCTGGATGAGCCGGTGCTGGTACGGGATCAGGAAGACCACCCACACGATCCCGGACAGCGCGAACAACCCCAGCGCGGCGGCGATCCAGCTCGTCCGGTAGATTCCGTTCAGCTGGTGGGCGAGGACCAGCCCGTTCCAGAGAACCAGGATGACCCCCGGTCCGGTGAACAGCACATCCGCCCAGTTTGCGGTCCTCGCCGCGAACTGGATGACCGATGGGTCCCTCGTGCGCTCCGCCAGGAGCATCCAGGCGCCGGTCACGATGATGTTCCCGACGAAAATCACGGCCCCGAAGATATGAAGCGCCTTGTGCCACTCATACGGGAAGACCAGCGGATACTGATAGCCGGAGGCGAGGGGCAGAGAGACCAGGACGACGATCGCCACGATCCCGATCAGCCATTTCGTGCTTGCGTGCATCGCCCGATTCAGAGCCAGCCGGCGCGCTTGAAGCGGGCGTAGAGCACCCCGCAGATCCCGAACGTCACCGCCATCACCAGGGGGTAGCCGAAGCGCCAGTCCAGCTCGGGCATGAACTTGAAGTTCATGCCGTAAATGCCGGCGACCATGGTGGGGACCGCGATGATCGCGGCCCAGCCCGTAAGCTTCTTCATCACCTCGTTCTGCGCGACGGCGACCAGCGAGAGGTTGGCCTCGAGGGCGGTGGTGAGCAGCTCCCGCAGGGTGTCCACCATCTCGTTGATGCGGATCACGTGATCGTACACGTCGCGGAAGTACGGCCGGGTGTCCTCGGGGATCAGGTCGAAGCGCATCAACCGGTTGCAGATGTCCACCAGGGGCGAGACGGCCCGCTTGACCCCGACCAGGTCGCGCTGGAGGCGGTAGATCCGGGTGGTCGTCTCCCGGCTGAACGCTTCGACGAAGATCTCCTTTTCGAGCGCCTGGAGCTCGTCTTCCAGGGCGTCGACGATCGGGAAGTACTGGTCCACGATGAAGTCCATGAGGGCGTGCAAGACGAAACCCGGGCCCTTCTCGAGGAGGTGCGGCGTGGCCTCGCAGCGGGCGCGGACCTCGACGTAGGAGAGCGAGGCCCCGTGGCGCACGGAGACGATGTATCTCGGTCCGACGAAGAAGTGCGTCTCGCCGAAGTCGATCCGCCGCTCCTCGCGATTCAGCTGGGCCGTGCGGAGGACGATGAAGAGCGAGTCGCCGTAGATCTCGAGCTTGGGTCGCTGGTGGGCCCGGAGGGCGTCCTCGACTGCGAGGTCGTGGAGGCCGAACTCCTGCTGGACCTTCCGGAGGAGGTCCTCCGCAGGTTCGTGGAGCCCGATCCAGAGGAAGCGATCGGCCTGCTTGAGGACCTCGCTGATGTCCTCGATCCGGACGTCGGCGACGCGCCGCCCGCCGGCGTAGGCCGCGCAGTTGACGATGCCACTCATACATCCTCGGAGGGGGGCTCCGCCCCCCTTCCGATGCCTCCCCCCAAGGGTTGCGCGGGCAAAGCCCGCGCTCGAACACGCACGAGCCTGCGCATTACGGTGGCTAGCGGCGACGCCTGCTGGCGGCTTTCCGCCGGGTGGGCTTGGCGCGCCGCGCGGCCGGGCGATCCGCAAGCGCGGCGACGGCGCGGATCTCGACGAGCAGCTCAGGGAAGGCGAGGGCGTTGACCCCGATCAGCGTGAGGGTCGGCAGCGGGTCGGTGAAGTATTCCATCGCCACCCGGCCGGCTTCCTCGAAGCGGTCGATGTCCTTCAGATAGGCGGTCAGGTCCACGACGTCCTTCAGGGTGGCGCCGCACTGGCCGAGCAGCGTCCTGATGTTCAGGATGGCCTGGCGGGTCTGGGCCGCCAGGTCGCCCGCGCCGACGAGCTGGCGGTTGGGGCCGTGGCGGTCGAAGGCCACCTGGCCGGCCAGGATGATGATGGTGCCGGGGCTCTTGATGGCCACGCCGTGGGAGAACGGCCACTTGCTCGGGAGCTGCTTGGTCAGGTATCGCTTCTCCATGTCCCCCTCACCCTGACCCTCTCCCCCTCACCTTTATCCTCTCCCCCGGTGGGGGAGAGGGCGGGGTGAGGGGGAGAGGGGTCGTTGTCACGCCACCACGCGCGTGTCGCGGAGCTGCTTGATCTGGGCCTCGCTCATCCCGAGCTGACGCAACACCTCATCCGTGTGCTCCCCGCGGTACGGGCCGGCGTGCCGCACCGCCCCCGGCGTCTCCGACAGCTTGATGGCAACGCCGACCTCCTTGACCTTGCCGACCTCCGGGTGCTCGGTCTCCACGACCATCTGCCGGGCCCGGACCTGCGGATCGTCGAAGACCTCTTCGACGTCGTACACCTTCCCGACGCAGACGTCGTGCTTGACGAGGAAGTCGTACCACTCGTCGCGGGTCCGCGTCCGGATGATCGCCTCGACCTCCTCCCGCGCCTTGATTTCTTCCGCGTTGGCGGCGCGGACGAACTGGTCGGCCAGGCGGCTGTACTTGACGAAGTCGGGTCGCCCGATGGCCTTGCAGAAGTTCTCCCAGAGCCAGGGCTCGGTGCAGCCGATCGAGAGGAGCTTCTTGTCCTTGGTCTCGTAGATCGCGTAATAGGGGTAGGAGCCGCCGAGGAAGCCGGCGCCACGACGGGGGGCCAGGCCGTCGCTGAAGAAGAAGCGGAGGTTCGGCGTGGCCGCAAGCAGGGAGAGCGTGGTGTCGAGGTAGGCCACGTCCACGTGCTGGCCCTTCCCGGTGCGCTCGCGGGCGAAGAGCGCCAGCATGATCCCGAGCGCGCCGTGGAGGCTCGCCCCGCCGTAATCGGCGACGATGTTCAGGGGGATGGCGGGTTTGCGGTCGGGCTCCCCGATCAGTCCCAGAACGCCGGCGAGCGACAGGTAATTGATGTCGTGGGCCGGGTAGTCGCGGTAGGGGCCGTTCTGGCCGAAACCGGAAAGCGAGCAGTAGACGACGCGTGGATTGAGCTTCCGGATCGTCTCGTAATCGCCGCCGAGCCGCTTCATGACGCCGGGGCGGAAGCCTTCGATAATCACGTCTGCGCTGGTGGCAAGCTTCTGGAAGATCGCCTGGCCCTCGGGCGCCTTGAGGTTCAGCGCCAGGCTCCGCTTGTTCCGGTTGATGTAGGCGAAGGCCGCCCGGCGCTTGTCGTCCAGGAAGTCCGGCTTGCCGTCGGCCGGCGGGGTCTCGATTTTCAGGATGTCGGCCCCCATGTCGCCGAGCAGCATCGTGCAGAACTCGCCCGGCGCCACGCGCGCCAGCTCCAGGATCTTGATGCCATCCAGCGGTCTCATCGGTGGAACCTCTCGGGGTTCGGCTTCTCCTTGGCGTTGAACGCCCGGCCCAGCTCCTTGGACTCCTCGGTGTGGTAGTAGTTGGCGACCAGGTGGTCGATGGTGACGCGCGAGAGGCCGGTCGCGCCGTTGTGCCGCGCGTGGAAGGCCGCCTTGAGCGCCGCGAGCGCCTGGGGCCCGCGGGCCTTCAGCTCCTCGCAGAGCGCCTCGGTGCGCGCCCGCAGCTCGGCGGGGGGCGCCACCTCGTTGACGAGCCCCATGGCCTCCGCCTCCCGGGCCGAGTACTTGCGGTTCAGGTACCAGATCTCCCGCGCGCGCTTGCGCCCCACGGCGTCCTCCAGGTACCACGTGCCGAATCCGGCGTCGTAGGAGCCCATGGACGGTCCGACCTGGCGGAAGGCCGCCTGCTCGCTGGCCACCGTGAGGTCGCACATGTTGGCCAGCACGTTGCCGCCGCCGACGGCAAAGCCGTTGACCATCGCGACGACAGGCACGGGCATCATGTCGATCAGCGTGTAGAGGTCCACCACCGGCGGGACGTTATGGTAGTGGAGCATGCCGTCGGTGGGTTCCTTCTCGCCGCCGATGCAGAAGAAGCGGTCGCCGGCGCCTGTGAGCACGACGACCCTCACGTCGGGATCGTTGCGGGCCTCGTTGAGCGCCTGGATCAGCTCGAGGACCGTCTGGCGGCGGAAGGTATTGCCCTTATCGGGGCGGTTGATGGTGAGCCAGGCGATCTGGTTCTTGACCTCGTAGAGGATGTCGGCGTACGTCATGGCGTCCCCCCTGGGGTCAGGCATGCGTATTTGCGTTACGTGCCTGATCCCCGGCGTGAAGAGAATGGCGTTCGGCGAGACCGAGTGTAGGGCGCGCCAGGCAGGGGTGTCAACCGCCGGGGTCAGGCTTGCGTTTTTGCGTTATCGACTGTTCCCCGGCCGGCCCGTAACGCAAATACGCATGCCTGACCCCAGCCTACTTGGCGGTCTCCAGCGGGAGGCCGGCGTTGGCCCAGCCCCCGAGCCCGCCCTTGAGGATGCGCACGTCCTTGTAGCCGACGTTGCGGAGCTGCTGCGCCACACGGGCGCTCGTCGCCTCGTCCGTTCAGGTGCAGTAGGCGACGACGGTCCGGGCGGCGTCCACCTCCATGGGGGTCCTTCCCTGCTCCAGGGCGTCGGGCGAGATGTAGGTCGCGCCCGGGATCTTGAGCGGCGCCGTCTTGGCCGCGGATTCCTGTCGGACGTCGAGCAGGAGAGGGTTGACCCCGGCCTCCATCATCTTGACGACCTCGCCCGCCTTGACACGGAAGCGGTTCCGCTGCCAGCGGCGATACCACATGGCCCCGTAGCCGCCGCCGCTTACGACGGCGAGCCCCAGGGTGACCCAGGCCCACGGGAACGGGCGCGGGGGCGGGTTCTTCACCTTGAACTCGGCCTCGGCGAGCGCGCGCTTGACGTCCGGCAGATCGGGGAGGAGCTTGTTGGCCTCGCCAAACTTTGCCGCCGCGCTCTTGAAGCTCTCCTGGCCGAGGTCGCGGAGACCCGCGGCCCAGACCGGGTTGAACGGGCTCTCCCCCGGCTTCGTCACCTCGGTCCCCTGGAGGAACTTCTTGACGTCGCGCGCCGGGATGAGGAAGTTGAAGCCCTGGACGATGCTCCCACCGGAGGGCGAGAGCGAGACGAACGTCAGCACGCCCACCACGGCGCCGCCATGACCGACGGCGGGGCCGCCGCTGTTGCCGGGCGCCGCCGACGCGTCGGTCTGGATCACGTCCTGGCCGATGGCGTCCTGCTTGAGCCCCGAGACGGCGCCGGTCGTCACCGACGCCTCGAGCGCCGCGGTCTTGTTCAGGAGCTCGTGGCTCAGCACCACGCCCGGGAACCCCATGATGCGAACGGGATCCCCGATCTTCACGTTCTCGTCGAGGGCGAGCGCCGGGTAGACGCCGTCCTTGACGCGAATCAGCGCCAGATCGCGGCCGGAGTCGGCGACGGGCTTGCCCGCCGCGTCGAGCAGGAGCGGCGCGCTGAACTTCTTGACCTCGGCCGGCAGCATCGCGCCGTTGGAGAGGAGCACCGTCACCTGGGGGAGCGGCCTGAGCCGGATGCTCCCCATGTCCACCCGGCGGCGGATCTGGTCCTCGAGGTCGGGGCGCTGGCCGCGCATCAGCCCCTGCCGGGCCAGCACGGGGTTCACGCAGGCCTCGTCCACGGCGCTCTTCTTGAGCTCCTGGGTTACCCACGGAGGCAGCCGGTGGGCCGGGTCCACGACGTGGGCGTTGGTGATCAGGTAGCCGCGGCCGTCGATGAACCAGCCGGTGCCGGTCTCCACGAAGGGCGCGGGCTTGACCGTGATCGCGCCCGCGCCGCAGTTCACCGTGGCCTCGGCATCCACCCGCGCCGTCACGAGGGCCACGGCGGGCTTGGCCCGCAGCACCAGCTCCTGGACGGGAATCGGGTGATCGGCGAGGGCCGCGGCGGGAATCGAGAGCAGCGCCAAGAGTGTAACGATCAGCACCCGACTCTTCATTCAAAGACCTCCTTGGAATCCCCCTCACCTGTATCCTCTCCCCCGCTGGGGGAGAGGGTAGGGAGAGGGGGGTCAGCGAACTCCGGGGCCGGCCACGCTCTCTCGGACCGTTCCCAGATAGGTTCGAGCCACGCGCTGGACGTCGGCGGGCGTCACGGCCCTCACGGCGGCCACGTACCGGTCGAGAAACTCGTGGCCCACACCGGCCAGCTCGTAGGTGGCCAGGTACCAGGCCTGCCGCTCGTTGGTCCGCCGGTCCATGGCGAAGTTGCCCAGGAGGTACGCCTTGGCCACGCGGAGCTCATCGGCCGACGGCGGCTCCTCCCGGATCCGCTCCAGCTCCTTCTTTAGACTGGCCTGGGCGCGCGAAAGATTCTCCGGCCCCGTTCCCAGCTGGGTCACGAAGGACCCTGTGTCCGCCAGCGTAGGGTAAAGCGCCGCCGTCGAGTAGGCCAGCGCCTGCTTGTCCCGGATCTCCGAGAAGAAACGGCCGGCCATGCCGCCGCCCAGCACCGAGCTGAGGACCTTCACCGCTGGATAGTCGGGGTGGGTCATGGGAGGCGCGAGCGCTCCCACGAGAATCTGGGTTTGAGCTCCCGGCACATTGCTAAGGGAGCGGGAAGCGACCATCGCCGAAGGTCGCGCCGCTGTCGCGGCGGGCGGCTGTCCCGCCCGCATCGCGCCGAACAGCCGCTCGACCTGCCTCAGGACCGCGGGGGTGCTGACCTGGCCACTGACGGCCAGGACCATGCCTCCAGGAACATAGTGGCGACGGTAGTGGGCCAAGAGCGCAGCCCGGTCAAGGCGTTCCAAACTCTCTTTGCGACCCAACGGGTGCCAAGAGTACGGGTGCGGGCCGAAGAGGGACTGCATGAGCGTGTCGAAGGCGACGGGATAGGGCTGGTCGCCCCGGTTGCGGACCTGCCGGATCAGGAACTGCTTGACCCCCTCCACGACGCCTTCGGCGATCGAGGGATGGAGGGAGACGTCCGCGACGAGCTCGAGGAGGGGGATCCAGTTGCGCGCGAGGGCGGCGGCCTCGATGGCGGACCAGTCCTGGTCTCCCCTGGCGTCGATGCGACCGCCGAGCCGCTCGGCGTCCTCGACGATCTGCGTCCCGCTCCGCGAAGCCGTCCCACGCACGACCATGAGCTGGAGGAAGTTGGAGATGCCGGCCGTCTCCGGCGTCTCCCAGCGGGTTCCCATTTTCGCCGCGAGCGCGACCGCCACGACGGCGGAGGTGGGATTTTCCCTCACGAGAACCGTCAACCCGTTGCTCAGCTTGGCCCGGGTGACCGCGCCGGGCTCGGCGGCGAGCGCCGGGCACGCAAGCACCAGGAACGCAAGGCTCAGCAGGAGGGAGGCTCGGCGCCGCGTCATCAGCGGTCCTTCGGCTTCGGCACGAAGGCGAGCCGGGCGTAGTCGGTCCGCGAGAGGAATTTGCGCGCGGCCTCGCGGATCTGCTCCCGGGTCACCTGCCGGAGGCGGTCCACGTAGGTCAGCTCGGCCTCCAGGGTCCACGTCGTCTCGGCGATGCCGTAGGCGTTGGCCAGTCCCTCCGCGGTCTCCGTGTCGAAGGCGTGCTCGGATTCGAACTGGATGACGGCGAGCTGGCGCTCGTCCTCCGTCACCCCATCCGCCTGGATCCGCGCGATCTCCTCCAGGATCAGACGCTCCACCTTCTCGAGGTCGGGCGCCTCGAGCTCGGCCCTGAGGCTGACAATCCCGGCCCCCTGGAGGGCCGCATAACTCATCGTGATGCTCGAGACGAGCTGGTCACGGTCGCGGAGCGTCCGCGCCAGGCGGGAGCTCTCCGATCCCCCGACGATGGACGCCAGGAGGTCCACGGCGAAGCCGTCCGGGTCGTCGGCCCGCGGCGCGTGCCACGCCATCCCGAGGTAGGCCTGCTGCTCCGGGCGTTCCACTTGACGGCGGATCCCGCCCGTCAGCGGGGCGGGCGGCGGCACCGGGGCCCGGCGGGCGCCCGCGGCGGGAATCTTGGCGAACGCGTCGCGAACTGCCGCCGTGACCGACCGCTGAGAGACCGGGCCCACAACGACGAGCGTCATGTTCTCGGGGACGTAGTGGCGCTTGTAGTAGGAGAAGACGGTCTCGCGCGTGGCGGCGCCCAGCGTCGCGGGACTCCCCAGAATGGATCGGCCGTATGGGTGATCGCGGAAGACGAGCCCGTAGAGCCCGCGGATCAGCGCGGTGCGGGGGGTGTCCTGCTCGATGTTCCCCTCTTCCACGATGACCTCCCCTTCGCGCTTCAGCTCCACCGGATCGAACTTCGAGCGGAAGGCCATCTCCGCCAGGATCCTGATTCCATTGGCGGTCTCCTCGAGGGGGGCGAGGACCGAATAAAACGTGTAGTCGAGCGAGGTCTTGGCGTCGGACTTGCCCCCGACGCCCTCGACGGCGCGGTCCACCCACCCGGGCGGCTGGGTGTCCGTGCCCTTGAACAGCATGTGCTCCTGGAAGTGGGAGAAGCCGAGCTGATTCGGCGCCTCGTCGCGGCCGCCGACCCCGACGAACAGGTAGAGGGCCACGATGTTGGCCGCGCGGTGGTCCTGGATGATCAGGCGCAGGCCGTTCCCGAGCACCTGGCGCCTCGGGGGCGGGAGGCCCTGCTCGCCGGAAGACGACGCCGGGAGCGCGCCCTGGGCGGCGCACCCGGCGAGCCACGCTGACAGCGCGATGACGGCGAGAACGTGCCTCTTCACTCGACCCTCTCGTGGCCTCCCATCATACCTTACGCGCGAGTTTCCGCATATTACAGCGATGACAAATGTTGGTCAAATTGCGTCAGGCCGGCGGAGGCGCGATCCCCCATCAGCCCCTCCGTCGAAACGGGGTTGAACAGGGCCCAGCGACGCACGTGCTCTTCCGACCGGAAGAGGTTCATGCAGCTTCAGAGGAACGCCAGTTGGACTGGAAGGCTCGATCCAGCACCTTCGCGTCGGGCATCGGCTTTTTTCCTCCTCTTCTACCTGAAAAGGTCACGAGAGGGGTCGCGGAGGAGCGCCTTGGAGGTGTCCTCGCCCCGCTCGAAGGGGAGGCCGCGGATGATCGTGACGGGAACCCGGTTCAGCTTGCCCATGACGGGCTCCGCCGCCCCGGCCAGCTCGTCGGCCACGGCCAGGAGGGTAGCCTGGAGCGTGTGCCCCGCCGGGTCCTGGGCGCCGAGGTAGTTCCTGATCGGCGCGAGGCCGGCGACCCCGATCGCCACGTTCGTCAGCCCCTCGCGCCACGGCCTCCCGAACGTGTCGGAGATGATGACGGCCGCGTCCACACCGGTCAGCCCATGGATCCGCTCTCGGAGCGCCCGGGCGGAGCGGTCGGGGTCCTCCGGGAGCAGGGAGGCCGAGTCCAGGTCCACGTTGGACTGGTCCACGCCGCCGTTGGCGCAGATCCAGCCGTGGTGGGTCTCGACGATCAGGATCCCCTTGTCCATGCGCACGACGCGCCGCGACTCGCGGAGGATCAGCTCCACGAGCCGCGCGTCCTTGGCGAGCTCGCGCGCCATGGCCAGGGCCGCGGGGGAGGGCGTGACGTCGGCCAGGGGCACCACGCGCCCCTCGGACTTCGACACGACCTTCTGGCTGACCACGAGTAGATCGCCCTCGCGGAGCGCGGTTCCCTGGGAGGCGGCCGCCTCGACGATCAGGCGGCCCAGGTCGTCCCCGTTCCGGATCTCGGGGAGGCCCGTGATGCCGATGACCTCGTAGCGGGGTGGCGTCATGGCACCCTGTCCCCCCTCACCCTGCGCTTCCCCCCTCACCTTTTCCTCTCCCCCCCTCACCCTGCCCAACTCAAATGCCCCTCACCTCTTCTCCTCTCCCCGGTGGGGAGAGGTAGGGTGAGGGGGGAAACTCCAAGCGCGGAGCAAGCGAGCGCTCCGCGTCTGTGTGCCTTCCGCCACCAGCGCGGCCAGGTCGTCGGGGCCGTCGATATCGAGGCCCAGACCCGGCAGCCTGAGCACCGTCGGCTCGACCCCCCGCTCGCGCGCAGCGGTGAGGTGGTTGGCGAACGACGGCTCGCCGAACTTGAGCGGCATGACGTCGGGCGGGGTCAGGAGCGCGGCGTTGGTGCCGAAGCCCGACCGCGAAGGGACGAACACGGCACCCGGTCGAGGCACCGCCGCGCCGGTCACAGCGCGGATTTCTTCCGCGGTGACGAGCGGCACGTCCCCCGGGATCGTGAGGAAGACTTGCGCCCCCATCTTGACCGCTTCTCTTTGGGCCAGCGCCACCGCCTCGGTGTGGCCGCGATTCTCCACCTCTTCCAGGATCGCGACGGCGAAGCGGCGGGCCAGCTCGATGACCTCGGCGTCCCGGGTGACCACGAGAAGCGTGTCGAGGCCGGCCCCGCAGAGCGCCGCCAGCACATCCTCCAGCATGGCCCGCGCCAGGAGGTACCGCTCCGAGGGCGAGAGAACGGGGACCAGCCGCTGCTTGGCGTTGCTGAGGTCCTTCACCGGCACGGCAGCGACGATCATGATCGCGGCGCTTCTACCACCGCGCGCGCCAGCGCCACCTCCGCCTGGCGGTCGGTCATGATCGTGCCGGTGACCAGGGGCGCGATGCCAAGCGCCGCGATATCCGGCGCGAGCCCCTCATCCCGGCGGTCGAGCACGAGCACGTCGAGCCACGGGCGATAGAGCTGAGCCACACCGAGAGCGGACACGAGAAGCCCCTTGGCCGTCATCAGCTTCCCCGCGGGGCCACTCACCGGCGCGCCTCCCACGATGGGGCTGACGGCCAGGACTCTGGCCGGAGTGCTCGCCAGCGCCTCGGCGATTCCCGGGACGGCCAGGATCGACCCGATCGAGGTGATCGGGTTTGACGGGCAGATGACGACGGCGGCAGCGGTGTGGATCGCCTCGAGGACTCCGGGCGCCGGGGAAGCCGTCTCGGCCCCCGCGTAGGCGACCTCCAGCACCTCGACCCGAGCCTTCTCCCTGACGAAGAACTCCTGAAAGCCGAGCCAGCCTCCGGGCGTGAGGACGCGGGTGGCCACGGAGGAGTCCGACGCGGGAAGGATCCGGCTCCTCACGCCGAGCGCCCTGCGGATCGAATCGGTGACCTCGGTGAGGCTCCGGCCCGTCCCCAGGCGCTCAGTCCGGAAGAGATGGGTGCCGAGGTCCCGGTCCCCCAGGTTGAACCACGTCTCGCGGCCGAGGGCCGCCATGGCGGCGAGACAGCGGAAGGTGTCGTCCCTGACTCCCCAGCCCTTCGTCTCGTCGAGGAGGCCGGCGAGGGCGTACGTCACGGTGTCGAGATCCGGGGAAATGCGGAGTCCCCAGATGACGGTGTCATCCCCGGTATTGACGATCACCGTGACCTGCTCCGGCGCAACGACCGCGGTGAGCCCTCTGAGGAACTTGGCGGCTCCGGTGCCGCCCGCCAGTGCCACTATCATGCTTCTCACCTCTTCTCCTCTCCCCGCTGGGGAGAGGTAGGGTGAGGGGCGTCTTCGTCAGCGGGGGGCTTACGCGTGGACCACAGCGCCGTCCCGCCGCGCCACGCAAAGAGGCCGGACCCCGGCCGGCCCTTGAACGCCCGCGGCAGGTCCGCTTCGGGAACCGGGATGAAGCCGAATCGGATCCAGACCCGGTCCAGCCCCTGAGGGCGGGCGAAGAGGGTTTCGATCCCGGTCCCGGTGGCGTGAGGTATGAGGGCGGCCAGGAGCCTGGCGGCCATCTCGACGGGCTCCCACGAGGCTCCCGCAGTGGGGACGACCACGGGCCCGTGGAGCATGCCGGCCGCGCCCTTCTTTTCGAGGAGAAGCGCGCCGATCAGCGTTCGCTCGGTCTCCCGCCCGACCCAGGCGCCCCAGGCGGCTTCCCCCGGCGCAGGCGGCGGGGCCCACGCCCCCACATAGCTGAAGAGCCGGCGGGCTTCGTCGGCCCGCTCGGTCAGGGGCTCAAACACAACCCCCTCGGGAGCCGGGGGGCTCACCAAGGGGGCAAACGGCGGCGCCGCCGGGGCGCGCACTCGCGGTGTTGCCGCGGGTACCCGGGCGGCCCGGGGGGTCTTACTTCTTCCCACCAAGCACGGCGTCCTTCAGGGCCTTGGCGACGCGGAACCGGACGACCCGCTTGGCGGGAATCTTGAGGGGCTCGCCCGTCTGAGGATTGCGGCCCATCCGCGCGGCGCGGTTGCGGAGGACCAGCTTGCCCAGGTCAGGAATCTGGAACCCATTCTTGGCTTCCTTGACGGCGAGCGTGGCGAGATTTTCGAGCACTCCCGCCACCTGCTTCTTCGACAGCGTCGTCTTGGCGGCGAGGTGAGAGATGATGGCTGACTTGGTCATCGACTTTGCCATGAGAGCGTCCTCCTCAGGGTTGGGGTGAACGGTGAACGACGAGACCAGAGACGTATTGTAATCGAGGGAGTGCCGAGCGCAAGGTCATTTTCTGAACCTGAACTCCGCCGACGCGGTGAGCCGGTGGTAGGACCCGAACCGGGCCTCCGGGTCCTGGATCGCGTCCAGCGGGCTCTCCTCGTCCTCGTCGCCGTAGATTTTCAGGAGTTCGTAGGTGGTGCTGCGCTGGGCCGGCACGCGCCCGGCGTCGCGGATCATCCGCCGGAGCTCGCGCGGCGGGACCAGCTGGCCGTAGGGCGCTCCCGCGGACGTCGAGATGCTCTCATTAATGAGCGTGCCCCCCAGGTCGTTGGCCCCGCAGGTGAGGAGGTGCTGGGCGAGCTTCGGTCCTTCCTTCACCCACGAGGCCTGGATGTTGCGGAAGCTCGGGCCGAGGATCAGCCGCGCCAGGGCGTGCATCTTCACGACCTCCGTCCCCGTGGCCCCCGGGCGGACTCCCGGCACGAGGCCCCGCCGGTACATGGGTGCCTCCGAGTGGATCAGGGAGAGGGGCACGAATTCGGTGAAGCCGCCGGTGTCGCGCTGGATGGAGCGGAGCAAGTCCATGTGCCGGACCCAGTGGAGGGGAGTCTCGATGTGGCCGTACATGATCGTGGAGGTGGTGCGGATGCCGAGGGCGTGGGCCGTCGTGACGACCTCGATCCACTGGCCCGTCGTGATGCGGCCCCGGGAGATCACGTCGCGGATCCCGTCGTCGAGGATCTCCGCCGAGGTGCCGGGGAGCGTGCCGAGCCCCGCCGCCTTCAGCTCGGCGAGGTACTCCCGAATCGGCAGTGCCGAGCGGACGGAACCGTAGAGGATTTCCTCGGGGGAAAACGCGTGGAGATGCATCTGGGGGAGCGCCTGCTTGATGGCCCGGCAGAGGTCGATGTAGTAGCGGCCGTCGAGCTTGGGAGGGAGCCCCGCCTGGATGCAGACCTCCGTGGCGCCCAGGTCCCACGCCTCCTGGGCGCGGCGGATCACCTCCGGGAGCGGCAGGAAATAGCCCTCCTCCTCCCGGTGGTCGCGGCTGAAGGCGCAGAAGGTGCAGTGCTTGATGCAGACGTTCGTGAAGTTGATGTTGCGGTTCACGACGTAGGTGGCGGTGTCGCCTACCTGCCGCCGCCGCAGCTCGTCGGCCGCGAGGCTGAGCGCGTGGAGCTCGCGGCCCTCGACCTCGGCGAGGCGATTTCCCTCCGCCACGGACAGTTCGGCGCCGTCGAGCGCGCGCGCCAGGATCCGGCGTACCTCCGGCTCCACCCAGTCGAGGGATGCGGCCAGCCCGTTCACCGCGGCTCTACCAGTGTCTCCAGCGCTCATATTCCATCCTCACGTATCCGCCGCCGTCTACGAGCGCCTCGACGCGGGGGCGCAGCCCCTCGGCCAGAAACTCGGGACGGGAAGCGTACTCGGGGTAGATGGCCAGGCGTTCGCGAAGCTCGAAGCCGGCCGCCTCCGTGGCCCGGCGCAGCGCGCCGATCAGGGGCCAGGGGGCTTCGGGGTTGATGTGGTCCACCGTGAGCGGCGAGATCCCGCCCCAGTCGTTCAGTCCCGCGGCGAGGAGCGCCGGGTAGTCATCGCCCGAGAGATTGGGGGGCGCCTGGACGTTGACGCTCCCTCCCAGGCAGAGCCGCGCCACCGCCACCGTCCTCAGCATCTCCCCCGCCGACGGCTCTGGATAATGCGCCATGGGGATGCGGGGCTTCGCCCTGAAATTCTGGACGATGACCTCCTGGATGTGGCCGAAGCTCTCGTGCAAGTCCTTGATCGCAAAAAGGGAGTCCACCCTCTCCTCGTGGGTTTCCCCGATGCCGATCAGGATACCGGTCGTAAAGGGGATCTGGAGCTTGCCGGCCAGCTCGAGGGTCCTGAGCCGGCGCGCCGGAACTTTGTCGGGCGCGCGGTGGTGCGCCATGGTCGGGCGGAGCAGGCGCTCGGAGGTGGTCTCGAGCATCAACCCCATGCTGACGTTGACCTCGCGGAGGAGGGCCAGGTCGCGCTCGCCCATCAGGCCGGGATTGGCGTGGGGGAGGAGGGGGGATTCTTTCAGGACCAACTCGCAGATCTGCCTGAGATAGCCCAGCGTGGTCCGATGGCCCATGAGCCTCAGGAAGGCGCGGTGCTCGGGGAAGAGCGCCTCGGGCCGATCGCCGAGGGAGAAGAGCGCCTCCTTGGCCCCCAGCCGGGCGCCGGCCTGGACGAGGGCGACGACTTCCTCCGGGGTGAGCGTATGGGCCCCGGGCTCGCCGGGGTCCCGCCGGAACGTGCAGTAGCCGCAGTAGTCGCGGCAGAGGG
>Ga0209322_10000734_pt1 | contig 19194 bp, 19 predicted proteins | sample Rifsed19ft1_FD_184013 | JGI IMG/M metagenome (GOLD analysis project Ga0209322, IMG submission 184013) | Soil microbial communities from Rifle, Colorado, USA - sediment 19ft 1 (version 2) | ecosystem: Environmental > Terrestrial > Deep subsurface > Rock core/Sediment | place: Rifle, Colorado... | reverse complement strand
TGCTAAAAACAAGAAGGAAACAAAGCTCAAAGCAATAAACATGAAAGAGCAATTACCTTTGCGTGAACAAGAAAGAGCAAATTGGGATTACTTCTTAACTATTCCCGATCTAGATAGGACAAAAGTAAATCTAACTAAAGTCAAAGATTCTCAATTCCTTCAGCCATTATTCGAATTTTCCGGTGCATGTTCGGGTTGCGGAGAAACTCCATATGTAAAATTAGTAAGCCAATTATTTGGTGATAGAACCATTGTTGCTAATGCCACAGGCTGCTCATCAATTTATGGCGGTAACTTACCAACTACACCATGGACTGTAAATCAGGACGGAAGAGGTCCCGCATGGTCAAACTCGCTGTTTGAAGATAATGCCGAATTTGGTTTTGGTTTTAGATTAGCAATTGATAAGCACAACGCACAGGCAAAAGAATTGCTATTATCTCTATCCAATGAAATTGGTGAACAGCTTGTAAATGAATTGATAAATTCTCCTCAAAAAGATGAAGCAGATATTTATGAACAACGGCAGAGAGTTGAAGTACTAAAGAAAAAATTATCTGAAAAGTTAAATTCTAATCTGGATAAAACGAAGCAAAATACGGCAGTGCATTTACTTAGTCTTGCTGATTATCTTGTTAAAAAATCCGTTTGGATAATGGGCGGTGATGGCTGGGCTTACGATATCGGTTACGGCGGCTTAGATCATGTACTAGCTTCAGGTAAAAATGTTAACGTATTGGTTCTTGATACCGAAGTTTACTCGAACACAGGTGGACAGGCTTCAAAATCAACTCCACGAGGAGCTGTTGCAAAGTTTGCAGCAGCCGGAAAAACTATGGCAAAAAAAGATCTTGGTTTGATGGCAATGTCCTATGGAAATGTTTACGTTGCAAAAGTAGCAATGGGTTCAAATGATACTCATACTTTACGATCATTTTTAGAAGCTGAAGCTTACGAAGGACCTTCTCTGATCATTGCTTATAGCCATTGCATTGCACATGGTATAAATATGGGAACTGCAATGCAAAACCAGAAAGCAGCAGTTGATTCCGGTTATTGGCCATTGTATAGATACAATCCTGTTTTAGCTGTTGAGGGAAAAAATCCATTTAAGCTTGATTCAAAAGGATTAAAAATTCCTCTGAAGGATTATGCTTATTTAGAAACACGATATAAAATGCTTACAAAAACACATCCTGATATTGCGGCTGATTTACTGATAAAGGCGCAAAAGGATGTTGTTGATCGCTGGAAAATGTACGAACAAATGGCTGGTTCTGATGGTAAAGGAGAATCAAAAGAGTAAATAAAATTTAGTTTAGAAATTAATCTTAAAAATTTATAAGGACGCTGTTCTTTAATTCAGATATTGCTGAAGCGCTTAATGTGGATTTCCGTACTAATAATGCTGATCGGAATATGGACAAGCGTAATACTCATCTGTGGAAGAGGACAGCTCCTTAATTTAAAATAAAAGAAGGGCTAAAAATGAATCTCACAACAAACTACCTTGGCTTAGAACTAAAAAATCCGATAGTACCTTCAGCAGGGCCATTATCTCATGAAATCGGTAACATCAAAGCAATGGAAGATGCCGGTGCTGCCGCAGTTGTTTTATATTCTCTTTTTGAGGAAGAAATTGAGCATGAATCACTCGAGCTTTATCATCATACAACCGCACATCAAGAAAGCTTTGCTGAAGCATTGGATTATTTTCCGGAACCTTATGAATTCAAAGTTGGTCCGGAAAAATATCTTGAGCATATTCGTAAAGCAAAGGAAGCCGTTGATATTCCGATCATTGCAAGTCTTAACGGAAAATCTGTCGGCGGCTGGATTGATTATGCAAAAAAGATTGAGCAAGCCGGAGCCGATGCACTTGAGTTAAATATCTATTTTCTTGCAAGCAATGCAAAAGTACCCGGATCGGAAATTGAGCGTGAATACCTGAATATTGTTAAAGCGGTTAAGATGAATGTTAATATTCCAATCGCAGTAAAAATGCACCCCTTCTTTAGCTCTGTTTCATGGATGGCTGAACAACTTTCAAATGTTGGCGCTGATGGTTTAGTATTGTTCAATAGATTTTATCAACCCGACATTAATTTGGAAACATTGGAAGTTGAACCAAATGTTTTGCTCAGCACTCCAATGGCAATGAGACTTCCTCTAAGATGGATAGCTATGTTGTACGGAAAAGTGAATGCTGATCTTGCTGCTACGAGCGGTATTTACACCGAAGCTGATGTAATCAAAATGATTATGGCTGGCGCAAAAGTGACTCACATGCTTTCCTGCTTATTAAAATTTGGAATTGGTCATATTAAGGAAGTCCTAAACCAAATGGTTTATTGGATGGAAGTTAATGAGTACGAATCTTTGGAACAGATGAGAGGCAGCATGAGTTATAAAAATGTTGCTAATCCATCCCAATTCGAGCGCGTAAATTATATGAAGGTTCTCAACTCATATAAATAGAATTTTCTTGAACATTGTCCTCATTTTAATTATTTTTCTTATTAAATGAGACAAAAGATAATTGCATTCCTCCGCTATGTGAATTTAGAAGCCGTAATTTGGATTATAGGGCTCTTGTTTCTTGCCTTCAACAATCCAGTTAATCATCACTTTTCAATCTGTCCAATCAAAAATTTAGGATTTACATTTTGTCCTGGCTGCGGGTTAGGCGAATCCATTTCCCATCTTTTCCGATTGGAAATTATAGAATCTTTTTCTTCTCATCCTTTAGGACTTTTCGCATTCATCATTTTATCTCATAGGATAATTTTCTTACTAAAGAAATCATATCGCAATTACCTAAACGATTTTTCACAACAATTAGGAGTAACTAACAATGGCTAATCTTTTAACTCTTATGCCGAATCTCGAACCTGACGAATTAAATTTCGTTCAAATGTTACTAAAGGATGTAGATGATAATAAACAACAGCAGTTTGCTATGATTTACAACTCACGAAGAAAAGATCCGCAAACGATCTTGCTCTTAACTTTGATTGGATTCATCGGAGTTGCTGGTGTTCAAAGATTTGTGCTTGATCAAATCGGTATGGGGCTACTTTATCTTTTCACCGGTGGGCTTTGTGTTATTGGTACAATTGTCGATCTGATAAATCATAAAAGTTTAGCATTCGACTATAATCAAAAAGTTGCTCGTCAAGTTGCCGGAATGGTTGGTATTTAATTTCTGCTCTAAAAAGATTTTGTAAAAAGAAACTTACTGCTAAAAAATTCTGTTCTATGGTTACATACAAACGAGGTAAACATGATTAGCGAAGTTTATTTCCTTGATTATACTAACGGACTTCTTCAAGGCGATAAAGAGAAATGTATTAGCATTGTTGAAAAACTTATTACAGAGAAAACAGATATTAAAGATATCTACGTGGATTTATTGCAGCGTTCCTTATATCATGTTGGAAAAATGTGGGAACAAGGTCAATTATCAATTGCAGATGAGCACATGGGAACAGAAATCACAAAATGCTTAATGAATAAATACGCTGACAAGATAACTGCAAATAAGAAAGTTGGTAAGACTGCATTAATCACCTGTGTGGATAAAGAATTTCACGAAATCGGTGCACGAATGGCTGCCGATGTTTTTGAATTGAATGGCTGGAATACTTACTTTTTAGGTGCTTCAACTCCAACAAAGGAAATCGTAAAGTTTATTGAAATTAAAAAGCCGGATGTTGTTGGTCTGTCATTTAATTTTTACATGAACCTATTACGTTTGTTTGAAGTGATTGATCATATTAGAAAGAATTATCCAGATCAAAAAATCATTATTGGCGGGCAAGGGATAAACCCTGAAAAAGAAAATCTTCTCAGCAAATATCCGGATATCAGGCACTTTTCAACGGTTAAAGAACTTGATGATTATTTAAAGGGATTTGGGAGAAACTGATTACACTTTTTCCCATTTTAAAATCCTTAATAAATATGGATTCATTTTCCCAACAACTAAGCAACTCATGCTAATTAAGAATTATTCTTTCCCATCTTTTCCATTCACTTAATTTTCTTTAACTTTAATCAAAAGAAATTAAGCTTACTATTAAATAAATCGAGAACACACATGGACTTAAAAGAAAAATTTATTTCGACAATTCAAGAAGGATACACATTTAAAGGCGATTCAATTCTTCTTGGCGGAGCAATACTTAATGGTGAATGCTTATCTGGAAATAAGATCAAAGTACCTCTTAAAACGTTGAACAGACACGGGCTGATTGCTGGGGCAACCGGAACAGGAAAAACAAAAACACTGCAGGTAATTGCCGAAGGATTATCATCGAACAGTATTCCAGTTAGGCAGCATAATAATCGAGATTGTATATGAAAAAGAAATTCCTCTCCGAAAATGATTTAGAGCTTCACGAAGTTTTTGGAATAATATTATCCATTGAAAGCTTTAGCGATTATGTTAATGAAATTGTTGAATTAGTTTTCAATAATACTCTTGATAAAAAACATTTGGAAGAAATATTAAAAAAATATAAGATTAAAAAATTAGACGATATTAAAGAAGAACTTCTCGATGTGTTAATTGTATATATAAATTTAATTTTGAATGATCATGTCATAACCGAAAATGAATTGCGGAATATTCAATACTTAAAACTTATATTTAAAATACAAGAAGGCGATTTTTATAAATATCGCTTTGATGAAATTGATGATATTCTTAACAGACAATTTTTTAGGATGTATAGAAATGATGATAAAGTAGATGAAACCGAAGCCCTTCATAAAGTTTCATTACAAAAGTTATTTGATTTAAGCTATGACCAATTACTTGAGTTTAAAGAAAAAGAAATAATTGCCGCACTGGAACGAGGAGCGGACATAAGAGATTTGGATACTGTTTATAAATTACCTCAATCTATAAGTTCGACTTCGGATAGCTTTTCAAGAAGAACATCACAAAAAGCAAAAGATTTAGTATGGAATAGAGACGGTGGTAAATGTGTAATCTGTAGTAGTAATGTAAATTTAGAATTTGACCACATTATTCCATTTTCAAAAGGTGGTTCAAATACTTATCGTAATCTACAGTTGCTATGTGAAAAATGTAATAGAAAGAAATACAATAAAATTGGTTAGCTACAAATGCTGCCTAACCGCTTAAAAAAGTAAAAAGTCAATATATTTAGTAAAATTATGTAGTTGTTTTTCTTCTCCTAAAAAAATAATTTGAAAAGGAATAAACTGCTTACAGGCTTATAGCTATTCTTTTTTTATGGTCCCGATTGAAACGAGATAAATGATAAAGAAATCATCTTTAGTTAAAAAGCATAACGAGTTAATTGATCGTGAAAGCGCTTATGAAATTCTAAATAAGAAGATCGAGCAAATCACACAAGTAAAAGAAGCTAAAGAAGCAACACAGTAGGAATCCTCCGGGAGAAAAGGTAAAGAAAAAAGTGTTGTTGGTGAAATTCTTGGCAGCACAGTTACACGTTAAATCGGTAGAACGGTTGCGCGCGAAGTTACCCGCGGCTTGCTTGGCATACTTGGGATTGGCGGAACAAGAAGAAGAAAAAGTCTTTTCTGATCATCTCAAAATTATTTTGGAGAAGAGAAAAATCGATTCGGCATTTTGCTTAAATGTTGGGCTTGGAGAACATAGCTGAAATTGTTGATTAGTTTTCTTTTCTCTCTCGTTCTTTATTAAGACCCCCCTTTAAATCAAATCACATCGGAAGAGTTTTTCACCGAAAATATTAATTTCACTTGAAAATAAGTTTAAGCTTGCTTAAATTTAATTCAACAATTAACTTAAATATGATAAACATTTCAAAAGAAGACTATTTGAGCGAAATCTATAAGAATGAAGATGCAAATGGTCAGATAAAGGCAAATTTGATTGCAGAGAAATTACAGATTTCCAATGCGGCGGTGACCGATATGCTTAAAAAACTTAAGCGGGAAGGCAATATTAAATATGAACCGTATCGAGGTATTGAACTGACATCTCGAGGTCGTGAGTTTGCTCAAAACATGGTAAGGCGTCATAGAATATGGGAAGTTTTTTTGCATCAGATTGTTGGATTGCCATGGGATAAAGTTCACGACGAAGCTCATCACTTAGAGCATTCCGGCTCCGATGAGCTAATAAATAAAATGGAAGAAATGCTGAACTTCCCTGCTTTTGATCCGCACGGCGATCCTATTCCTTCCAAAAGCGGAATGATTCCTAAACAAAAAAAGAATGTTGCGCTTACTGTGTTAAAGCAGAATCAAAAAGGAATTGTTATCAGAGTAAATGATTTTGACAGCAAGTTCTTAAGCTACCTTTCAAAAATCGGAGTTGAGCTTAATAAGGAAATTGAAGTTTGTGAAGTTTTGAATTTTGATAAATCTTTGCTTGTTAAGATTAATGGTAAAGAGATAAACCTTAGTCAGAAAATATCTGCAAATATATTTGTCGAGATTAAAAAATAATTTTATGATGGAAAAATGATAGATCCATTAAATGCATTGTTGATAGGGATAATAGTACTCGCAGTCATAAGTTTAATCTTTTGGCCGAGAATAGGGCTTGGCGCCAGATGGAAACGGTGGACACAAGATACTGAGCGCGTCCAAATTGAAAATGCACTTAAGCATATTTATGATTGTGAGTACAAGAATATTTCCTGCACGATTCACAGTATTGCTGGCAGCCTATCAATTAAAAGTGATCGTGCTGCAAAGCTCGTTTCGCGGTTAGAAATAATTGGTTTACTTACATCAGTTGGTGAAGTTCTTCAGCTATCACCACAAGGTCGTTCGTATGCGTTACGTGTCATTCGTGTTCATAGATTATGGGAACGATATCTTGCAGATGAAACCGGGTTAAAAGAAATGGATTGGCATGAAGTTGCAGAAGAAAAAGAACATTCGTTAACTCCTGAACAGGCAGATAAATTAGCCGCACAAATTGGTAACCCAATTTTTGATCCGCATGGGGATCCGATTCCAAATTCTGAGGGGCAAATACCTCAGTTGGAAAGTCAGCCGTTAACTTCACTAAAGAGCGGAGAACTTGGTTTGATTGTTCATATTGAAGATGAACCAAAATCCATTTATTCGCAATTGGTTGCACAGGGTTTGCATGCCGGAATGCAGGTGAAAATGATTGAATCAAATAATGAAAGAATAAAATTTATTGCTGATCTTGAAGAATGTGTTTTAGCACCGTTATTTGCTGCTAATATTGCGATCAAACCGATTCAACCGGAGCTTGAAATAAAAAGTCCATTCAGAACTTTGTCATCACTAAAAATTGGTGAAGAGGGTGTTGTGATAGGAATTTCAAAAGCATGTCGCGGTCAGCAAAGAAGAAGATTATTGGATTTTGGAGTTGTTCCCGGAACCAAAATTATTGCTGAACTAAAAAGTGCTTCAGGTGATCCTGTAGCTTATCAAATAAGAGGGGCAAAAATTGCTTTGCGTAAACCTCAAGCAGATTTGATCTACATTAAAGATTTTGAAAAGGAGAATAATTAACCGTGACTGAAATTAATAAATGCGAAACTTGCCCTGTTCATAATCTTGGAAACTTAAAAAGATTAGGAATAAATATGGAGCAATTCGATTATGTGGTTGCTCTCGCAGGAAATCCCAATACAGGTAAAAGCACCGTGTTTAATAATTTGACCGGACTTCGTCAGCACACAGGAAATTGGCCCGGCAAAACTGTCACCCGTGCCGAAGGTGGATTTTCATACAATGATAAGAAATATAAATTAATTGATTTACCGGGAACGTATTCGCTTCTCTCAACAAGTGTAGATGAAGAAATTGCGCGCGATTTTATTTTATTTGGACAACCCGACGTGACCGTTATCGTTGTTGATGCAACACGGCTTGAGCGAAATTTAAACCTTGTTCTTCAGGTACTGGAGATTACGGATCGTGCAGTTGTTTGTCTAAACCTGATTGATGAAGCTAAGAGACACAATCTTACGATTGATGAAAGAACTTTAGCTCGTGAGCTAGGAATTCCTGTTGTTCCCACTGCTGCAAGACAGGGGGAGGGAATTCAAGAGCTTGTAAGAAATATAGGTGAGGTTGCCTCAGGAAATATTAAATGTAAACCGCATAGAATAACTTCGTCATCCCGGGAAGTAAAAAATGCAGTGGAGAAATTATCCGAAAATATTGCAGAAGAATTTCCAGGATTACCAAATACGCGCTGGGTTGCTTTGCGGCTGCTGGAAGGTGATCAAAAAATAGTTGATGCAGTGAAAAATGGTGAGATAAATTCTTTGATCCAAAATCAAAATGTATCAAATAATGTAATGTCAGAATTTTAGAATATTTTATGTTTAATCATCAAACAAATAAAAGAGAAAATATTATTTCACTGGCAAATACATTGCGGGTGAAGGTGGGCAGCAATTTACATGACACTTTGATGGAATCCATTTATCGTGATGCAGAGATAATTGCAAGCCGCTCGGTAGCTTTGAAGGGAGAAAAATCTCGATTTAATTTTGATAGAACTCTTGATAAGATAGTTACAAGCCGTTTACTTGGATTTCCTTTGATGTTCCTTTTATTGGCAATTGTTTTTTGGATAACAATTAGCGGTGCAAATGTTCCATCTGAATTTATCGCTTCAATTCTGATTGATAAGCTGCATCCTATCTTAAAAGAATTTGCTGTTTCAATCAATTCACCAAATTGGTTGAGCGGTGTATTATTAGACGGGGCATATCTTTCAATGGCTTGGGTAGTGAGTGTTATGCTTCCTCCAATGGCAATTTTCTTCCCAATGTTTACGCTGCTAGAAGATTTTGGTTACCTGCCTCGTGTTGCTTTCAACTTCGATAATCTTTATAGAAAAGCAGGTGCCCACGGCAAACAAGCATTAACAATGACAATGGGATTTGGCTGTAATGCCGCAGGAATTGTTGCAACAAGAATTATTGACAGCCCTCGCGAAAGATTGATTGCAATAATTACAAATAATTTTTCTCTGTGTAATGGAAGATGGCCAACACAAATTTTAATTGCCACAATTTTTATCGGTGGTGCAGTGCCATCATATCTTGCAGGCATCGCATCAGCAGGTGCGGTGGTTTTTATTGCCGTGCTTGGAATATTTTTAAGCTTAGTTTTGTCATGGGTTCTTTCTCGAACTGTTTTAAGAGGACAAGCTTCGGCATTTAGTCTTGAACTTCCTCCTTACAGACCACCGAGAATTTTACACACACTTTATACTTCTTTAATAGATAGAACAGTATTTGTTCTTTGGCGGGCAATTGTTTTTGCTATTCCTGCTGGAATAGTAATCTGGTTAGTGGCTAACATTCATATTAGCGAGCTTAGTCTGGCTGAACATTTTATCAATTGGTCAAATCCTCTTGGAATATTAATCGGACTAAATGGTGTTATTCTTCTTGCTTACATCATTGCGATTCCTGCGAACGAAATTGTTGTCCCGACAGTTTTAATGTTGACAGTACTCACTAGTAAGTTAAGCGCAATGGGTGCCGGAGCTGGTGTTATGTTCGAATTGGATTCGGTGGCTGATACAGCACAAATTCTTCAAGCGGGAGGATGGACTCTTTTGACAGGAATCAACTTGATGTTATTCAGTTTAATTCACAATCCTTGTTCAACAACTATTTACACAATTTACAAGGAAACCGGGAGCGTCAAATGGTCAATGGTTTCAACTTTTATTCCCATAATTATGGGACTCACAATTTGTTTTTTTGTAACACAGATTTGGAGGATAATTGCAAACTAAAAAATCGAAGGGAGTGAAACTTCTCTCCTGGAATGTTAACGGTATCCGTGCAGTTCATAAAAAAGGATTTATTGATTGGCTACTAAAAGAAAATCCTGATGTGCTATGTTTACAAGAAACTAAAGCTTCTCCTGAACAATTACCTGATGATTTGTTAAATGTAAACGGATACAAATCTTACTTCTCATCGTCGATTGTGAAGAAAGGTTACAGCGGAGTTGCCATTTACACTAAGCTAGAACCGATAAAAGTTGAAAATGGATTTGGAATTCCAAAATTTGACGATGAAGGTAGAATTATTGTCGCATATTATAAAGATTTTGTTTTAATCAATATTTACTATCCAAACGGTAAAGCATCTGAAGAACGGCTAAAGTTTAAAATGGATTTTTATGATGCTTTTCTTGAGTATGCTCAAAAATTAAAATCTAGTGGAAATAAACTCGTCATTTGTGGAGATGTTAATACAGCTCATAAGGAAATTGATATTGCCCGGCCAAAAGAAAACGAAAACGTATCCGGCTTTCTTAAAATAGAAAGAGATTGGATGGATAAATTTGTAAGTCATGGTTACATAGACACATTCAGAATGTTCAACCAAGAGCCCGAACAATATAGTTGGTGGGATTTGGTTACGCGAGCACGTGAAAGAAACGTCGGTTGGCGAATAGATTACTTTTTTGTTTCAGAAAATTTTAAGAAGAATGTTAAAGATGCTTTTATCATGCCCGATGTTATGGGTTCGGATCATTGTCCAATTGGGGTTGAGATAGAGATATGAAAACAGTGCTATGATTTATTTGATAATTTTTCTGTATATAGAAACTTATTATCAGATTATTTCCTTAGTAAAAAGATTATTTTTGATGTAAACAAACATGAGACAAGTTATTACTTATCCTGGAGAAGATGGTTTTTGGATTGCTGAATGCCCAAGTCTTCCTGGCTGTATAAGTCAAGGTAATACAAAAGAAGATGCACTAAAAAATATAAAACAAGCAATTGATCTTTACATCGAAACTTTAACAGAAGATAATCTACATGTACCACCCGAAAAATCTACTGAACTACTTTGATTTCACCTGCGAACATCAATCAAAAAAGAATAAGATTATTTCAAGCCGGAACTGAAACCGAAGGTCCAGTAATTTATTGGATGAGCCGCGACCAGCGGGTACATGATAATTGGGCTTTACTGTTTGCGCAACAGCTTGCTTTAGAGAAAAAATTTCCGCTTGCCGTCGTTTTCAATATAGTCCCAGACTTTCTTGAAGCAACAATTCGGCAATACGGCTTCATGCTCAAAGGATTAAAGGAATTAGAGGAAGAACTTAAACATTACAATCTTCCTTTCTTCTTGTTATATGGAAGACCGGAAGAAGAAATTCTAAAATTCATAAAAACCAATAATGCTTCAGTGCTTGTTTCTGATTTTGATCCGCTTCGAATAAAGCGAATTTGGAAAAAAGAAGTTGCCAAGAAAATTCGAATACCTTTTTATGAGGTTGACGCTCACAACATTGTTCCTTGTCTACACGTTTCGGATAAACTGGAGTTTGCTGCTTATACAATTCGTCCAAAGATCAACAAAACATTGATTGAATTTATGGATGAATTTCCTCCCCTCAAAAAAATGAGTAAGAGTGAATTGTCCTCTAATAAAATAGATTGGGAGAAAATTTCTAAATCACTTAAAATTGATTTCAGTGTTAAAGAAGTAGATTGGTTAAAACCCGGTGAAGCTGCAGCGCAGAAATACTTAAATGAATTTCTGAAAAACAAATTTGAAGATTATCCTCAACTCAGAAATGATCCAACAAAAGATGGACAATCAAATCTTTCTCCTTATTTGCATTTCGGACAAATCTCTGCACAGCGTATTGCATTAGAAACTCAAAGATTCAATGGAAATAAGGAATCTGAGAAATCTTTTCTTGAAGAATTAATTGTTCGAAGAGAACTATCGGATAATTTTTGCTATTTCAATCCAAAGTATGATTCATTCGATGGATTTCATGATTGGGCGAAGGTTTCACTCAATGAACATCGAAAAGATGAAAGAGAATTTGTTTACTCGCTTGAAGAATTTGAGCAAGCTGAAACTCATGAAGATTTATGGAATGCTGCTCAAAAAGAATTATTGATGACAGGAAAACTTCACGGCTACATGAGAATGTACTGGGCAAAAAAAATTCTGGAGTGGTCAAGTTCACCGGAAGAAGCATTGCGGGTTGCAATTTATATTAATGACAAGTATGAATTAGATGGCAGGGATCCCAATGGCTATACTGGATGTGCATGGGCAATTGGCGGAGTCCATGATCGTCCTTGGTTTGAAAGACCGGTTTATGGTAAAATTAGATATATGAACCGAAACGGGGCTAAAAATAAATTTGATATTGATGCTTACGTAAAAAAATATTCAGAATAGTTTAAGTTATATTCAATCCTCTGTTTAACAAATCATCGGGGAAGAAAACTTGATACATCGGTAGAATTGGAAAATTATTCATTTCCACCCAATTATTTGGTAAAAATCACAACCCTTCGTACTGAAATACCCTCAAAATTTTCATTTTTCAAATCCTTCTGCAATTTGCGTCGGCATATTATTTGAACTTTTCTATTAATAAAACAGTGATAGTGACGTTTGAGAACTCAAGATATAACTGAATGAGATATCTCATCAAGATGAGAACTATAAAAACTAATTAAATGAACACTTAAATAAAATGAAGATTAAAGAATTATTTCAGATTAGGAAAACCAACACAGTTCAACTGAAATTTTTAATTATCTCAACAATTTTTCTCGTAATTGTTTCTCTCTCAATCTTTTATTTATTCTCAAATAGAAGTGGAGAAATTTTACTGGAAACCCAAAGAGTTAAGGAACAATTGGTGGCTGATCAAATCTTAGATTTAGTCAGTATGGATTCAACAAGTAATGGGAAAGAATATCTCGATCGAAGGCTCGGAAAAATTGTCGGTGATGCAGGAGTGTTATATCTAAATCTTACTGACTCAAAAGGTTCTGTCATAAAAGAAATAGGTGTTATAGGACAGGAAGAAAAACAATATTCCAATCGGTCTGATATAGTAACTACCGATACAAAAAATGATATTTACAAGTTACAAAAATCATTTTCAGTTAATGACGGTTATACCATAAACTTATTTTGTCAGTTTTCCAGGAGCGATCTAAACTCAAAAATTGTTAAATCCAATTATGAAATTGGATTAATCAGTTTATTGTTTTTCAGCATTAGCTTTATACTTCTTTTTTCCGCCAGCATAATTTTAATGCTGCCGCTTAGAAAAATATCAGAATCTGCAAACAAAATTTCTGCAGGCAGCTTAGATGAAAGAATTAAAAATAATAGTAATACCGAATTTAATCAGATAGCAAACTCAATAAATTTATTGGCAGAAGATTTACAAAAAGCTAACTCTCAGATAGAAAAATTAAATAAGGAACTGAAGTTTCAATTTCGTGATAAGATCGGAGAATTAAACTATGAGATCAATCAAAAAAGACAAACCGAGTCGCTATTAAAGCAAAGCGAAGAACAGTTCAGACTTCTTTTTGACCTTGCACCGATTGGAATGATCATAAGTTCTCTTCATGGAAAAATACTAAAAGTGAATGCCGCCCTTCATACAGCATTAGGATATACTGAAACTGAAATCTTAGAAAAGAAAATCAAAGATTTAACATATTTCGAAGATCAATCAATAGATGTTGTAATTCATGAGAAATTAGTTGGAGACATTCAACAGAGTGCTTATTATGAAAAAAGAATGCTTAGAAAAGATGGTCAAGTAATCTATGTAATAGTTGAAGCTGTGATTGTAAAAAATAAAGCAGGTAAGCCATCTCATTTCATTGAACAGGTTATTGATATTACCGAACGCAAACGCGTTGAAAAAGAATTAATATTTGCAAAGGAAAAAGCAGAAGAATCAGACCGCTTGAAGAGTGCGTTTTTAGCTCAAATGTCTCATGAAATTAGAACACCGCTGAACGTAATCCTAACTGCAATGAATTTAATTCATGATGATTTGGATGATGCTGATGAAGATACAAAAATGATATTAGATTCTGTTTCAAGTGCTGGTAAACGGCTCCAAAGAACAATCGACTTAATATTAAACATCTCTGCAGTTCAGAGCGGAAGTTATTCACCGGAAAGCAAAGTTTTCGATTTGGACAAAGAATTAATGATTTTGGTTGAAGAGTTTAAGACCTTCGAGAATGAAAAAGATATTAAAATTTCCTATGCAAATAAATCAAAATACAGTATGATTATTGCGGACTATTATTCAGTCATGCAAATTTTTCAAAATCTTATCGGTAATGCTATTAAGTATACTTTAAAAGGAAGTGTTAACGTTAGCTTGGATGACTTCAATGAAGAAAAGCTTCAGGTGGTAGTTAAAGATACCGGAATAGGAATATCAAAAGAATATATTGCTAATTTATTTGCTCCTTTTTCACAAGAAGACGTGGGTTATAAACGTGAGTTCGAGGGAAACGGTTTAGGACTTGCTTTGGTAAAAAAATATGTCGAAATAAATAATGCAGATATTTTAGTTGAAAGCCAGAAAGATAGGGGTTCAACTTTCACAGTGATATTTAACAAGAAGCCAATGAATTCAAACGAATTAAGAGAGAACGTTTCACTTAAATCGGATAACATCAAAGAACTTGCCTGATTATTTTCTTCTCCCACAATTATTATCTCCTAATATTTTATTTAGCGACTGCATAAAAAAACGGCTGAGAATTTCCCAGCCGCAATGAATACTTAGCAGGTTATCTTACGCAAAAGTGAAGAATACAAACCCAGTTCCTAACGATATTCCTAAGAACAAAAGGAACTGGGTTTGTTTGCGAATTTTTATTGTTACCTTGCATAACGTGAGTTAGCAGATAAATATGATAATTACTTTTTCCAATCAGAAAGTATTTTTTGCATTTGTTCAAAATCGAATGGCTTATCTTTCATCTCATTTCCCAGTCCAATTGCCCGTTCCATTATACTTACAGCTTCATTATTTCTTCCAATTTTTTCGAGCAGGCGGGCTTTTATTCGCATGTTAAAATAGTTTTCATTCAGAAGTGTTGACGCTTCAATCCATTTCATCGCTTCATCAAGATTAACATTGTTTGAAAGACAATATTGTGCCGCCTGAAAAGGAGTGTTCCAATCAACCATCTTTCTGGCATTTGAAAGAGTTATGTCTTGAGTTTCTGTTTCAACTTTGAAAGAGACTTTATTCTTTTCCCACAATAGATTTATCATTGCTGAGTTATCAGTCATATCTGAAAAAGTAAATGTCATCCTTTCGGTAAATGCGTTTTCGACCGGCTTAACCTTAATTCGTAGAACTTCTTTTTTCTCATCAAAGTTTGACGGATCATTCACTTTGGTGGAGCCACTGAAAATCACGTCCCATTCTTTTTCACGAGGGATTGTGTGAATCCCATAAGTTCCTGCCGGTAAATTATTTCCATTCACTTTAACCGGATCAGAAAAAGTTATTGATGTAACTTCATTAGCTCCTGTTCTCCAAATCTTATCGTAAGGAACCAGATCTCCCCAGATTTTTCTTTCTTTTACTCCAGGACAACTGTAATCAATAGCTATATCCGTCACGCCGACGGTTTGAGTTATTGTCGCGTTAGGACTTGGCCGCGGTGTTCGGAATTGTTGAGCATCCACCGTTAAAACTGCGAAGAGAAAGAAAGAGAAAATAAATGAAAAGAAAAATTTCAGTTGATTCGTCATAGCACTTTACTCCATTTAATTAGTTATTGGTTGATTTGTTATCTGTAAAAATTTAAGTGCGAAGTTTGAAGAAGGAAATCTTAATCTTAAATTTACAATTGAAAATATGAATCGAGATACTGAAAAGCAATAATTCCAATGAACGAAATTCAATCTAATGAGCAAACAACGGGTTGGGCTTATAAAATTAAAAGATGGTTGCCGTCAGCGATAATGCTTCCAATAATGGTTTGGCTGATTCTGAACCGCGGCACATATACATGGATTGATAATGCAAATTTGGTAATTCATGAAGCGGGACATTTTTTCTTTATGTTCTTTGGAAAGTTTATTTACACATTAGGCGGAACACTTATGCAAATACTTCTGCCTTCGCTTATCACGTGGTATTTTTTTAGAAATAACTATCGCACCGGTGCACAAGTTGGTTTACTCTGGCTTGGTCAAAACTTAATTAACATTAGTGTCTATGCTGCAGATGCACGTACACAAGCTTTGCCTTTGCTTGGCGGAAATAAAGTTTACCATGATTGGAATTATCTGCTTAGTGTAACAGATCTTCTTCAGTATGATACCGAAGTCGGGTACATGTTTTTCGTAATTGCTATCATAATATTTTTAATTACTGCATTATTACCACTTATCTTTCAAGAATAAGTTTTATTTTTCCGCTCAATTTTATAATGGATCAGGAATGTTTGTCATTTTACTTGTGATATTTTTTTATGTAAGCGTCTTTCCTCAAGAAGGTCTTGTCAAATCTTTTTATTCCTATGGAAACGTTGAGTCAGAAATAAATTTTAAAGATAACGTTCGTGAAGGAGAAGCTAAGTTCTTTTACGAGAATGGAAATCTTAAGGAAGAAAGAATTTATCTTAACGGACGGGTTGAAGGACTCGTAAAAATTTATTCTGACTCAGGTAAGCTGAAAGAAGTTTTTGTAATTGAAAATGGCAGACGGGAAGGACCAACTAACTTATTTGATGAGGGCGGAAATTATTTGTCCGATGTTTATTATGAAGCCGGTAAACTTGTTGTTCAGCCAATTGTTGAAGACTACTATGCAAGCTCGAATGATCAAACAGAAAATAATACGGTTGAAGAAAAAGCAGAGAATACTGAAACTAAACCAAAATTAGTGAAACCTAAAAGAGTTTCGAATGAATTTTTACTTCCGCCTGAGATAGAAGAAGAAAAATTGGAAAATGATCCCGCATTTTTTTCAACAATAGAAGTAATGCCGGAACCCGTCGGCGGAATGGAAGCAATTTATAAAAAGCTAATCTATCCTTCAGAGGCAAATAACAATGAAATTCAAGGAACGGTAAAAGTGCAGGCATTCATTGATGAATATGGTGAGGTGATGGAAGCACAGGTTGTTGAGGGAATTGGTTACGGCTGTGATGATGTTGCCAGAAATGCTATTTACTATGCGAAGTTTAAACCCGGATTACAAAAAGGCAAACCCGTAAGAACTATGATTATCATCCCAATTGAGTTCAAACCGGAAAAGGAAAAAGAATAAAGACACAAAATTGTTTTTAATTTATTTCACCTAATTGAATTTTCACTCATTAAAATTTATCTTTGGGCAAAATTCAACATAAATTGCATAAAGAAATGTAATCGGATTTTTCTTTAATAAACATTTTTAAAATAAGGAGTCTCAAATGCTAAGCCAATTGCTGCAACCGGAAATTAGAGCTTTGATTGATGAAAGAAACCTTAGCACTTTGAAGGAAATTTTAAGTGATTGGACTCCAACAGACATCGCCGACCTTATTACAAATCTTCCGGCAGAAAATGAACAAGTAATTATTTTTCGTTTACTCCACCAGGATTTAGCTACAGATACATTTGAGTATTTAGACTTTGATATGCAGATGAATCTGATTAAAGCTATGGGTAAAGAAGAGGTTACGTCAATCCTGAATGAAATGTCTGCAGATGATCGAACTGCTTTACTCGAAGAACTGCCGAGTGCTGCAGCTAAGCAAATGATAATGATGCTTTCTCCTGAAGAAAGAAAGATTGCCACTTCTCTTCTCGGTTATCCTGAAAACAGCGTCGGAAGATTAATGACACCCGATTATATTGCTGTTAATCCCGAATGGGATATTATGCAAACGCTTGAGCATATTAGAAAGTATGGAAAAGCCAGCGAAACACTGAATATAATTTATGTTGTTGATGCAAAAGGAAAGTTGATTGACGATATTAAAATCCGTGATGTTATACTTGCACCGCTGGAAAGAAAAATTGCTGACCTAATGGATGAAAATTTTGTTGAGCTAAATGTACATGATGATCAGGAGAAAGCGGTTGAAGTTTTTAAGAAATATGATCGAGTAGCTCTTCCTGTTGTAGACGCGTTAGGTTCGCTTATCGGTATTGTTACTATTGATGACGTACTTGATGTAGCGGAAGAAGAAGCCACCGAGGATATTCATAAACTTGGCGGTACCGAAGCTTTGGAGGATCCTTACATCGATACTACAATTACAGAGATGGTTAAGAAAAGAGGGAAATGGCTGGTCTTTTTATTTGTTGGTGAAATGTTAACTGCATCTGCGATGGGATTTTTTGAAAATCAAATAAGCAGAGCTGTTGTGTTAGCTCTATTCGTTCCATTAATTATTTCGAGCGGAGGAAATTCAGGTTCACAGGCAGCAACTTTGGTTATTAGAGCAATGTCGCTTGGTGAAATTACGTTGAGAGATTGGTGGAGAGTAATGAAGCGCGAAATTATTTCCGGCTTTTTACTTGGATGTATTTTAGGCGGGGTGGGCTTTTTAAGAATAATTCTATGGACTACGTTTTCTGATATTTATGGACCTCATTGGTTTTTAATCGGGCTTACCGTTTCCAGTTCACTTATTGGAGTAGTACTTTGGGGGACGCTGTCTGGTTCAATGTTGCCATTCATGCTTAAAAAGCTTGGTGCAGATCCTGCTACATCATCCGCTCCATTTGTAGCAACTTTGGTGGATGTTGTTGGAATATTGATTTATTTCGGTTTTGCAATTTTCCTGCTAACTGGAAGCTTGTTATAAAAATTAATCGTTGAGATTAATAATCTCTAAACATCTAATTCTATTTTATCTGTATAATGAACTGTCATAATGGGTTAATCCAATTTGATTTTGGAGATTATCATTCATTCATCCAACCGCCTAAACTTTTTAAATGTTCACTGATTCTTTCACCTAATGTGCATAAGTTTATTTTCTTTTTCTTAATTTTAATATAGCTTTTTTTAATTGCCAATTTGACTGCTTCAATAATAAACTGTAAGTGACTTGGCGAAGCTGTCTTGATTTTTAATTGAACGAACAACGATACAATCGAAGTGAAAACGATAGTTAAAGTTAAATTCATTTACTTAAGTTGACCGCTTGTTCTTGTAAACCGTATACCATAGATACATAAATTGAAACGGTTCATAATTTTAGATTTTTCCCATTCTCAACGGGATTAATCCCGTTGAGAATGAGATACAAAATGCAAGTTGGTAACCATTTTACCTGTATGCCTATGGTGTAACGGTTTTAATTTTTAGGCGGTCAACTTGAGTTTATTTATTAAAAGCTATCAGCAGGAAATAATAACAAAATCAAAAAGCGGTAAATCATGAACG
>Ga0209322_10000733_pt1 | contig 19212 bp, 17 predicted proteins | sample Rifsed19ft1_FD_184013 | JGI IMG/M metagenome (GOLD analysis project Ga0209322, IMG submission 184013) | Soil microbial communities from Rifle, Colorado, USA - sediment 19ft 1 (version 2) | ecosystem: Environmental > Terrestrial > Deep subsurface > Rock core/Sediment | place: Rifle, Colorado... | reverse complement strand
GAGGAAAATGGACCGGAGGATTCTGGAGTTCATCGGGGACCTCAGACGGGCCGAGATCCGCATCTCGCCGTCGGAGGCCGTGGACGCCCTGGCCGCCTCGACGGAAATCGGCCTCGCCGACCGCGAGACGTTCAAGACGGCCCTCGCCACCACGCTCATCAAGGAGTTCCGCGACCTCCCGACCTTCAACCGCCTCTTCGATCTCTATTTCCTCGACCTCCAGGCGCTAGGCGAGGGGTTGAAGAAGGCTTTGGGCCCGGCGGACCCAAGAATCCAGGACCTGCTGGAGCGGCTCATGGCCGAGGAGGGGATCGAGCTCGATCCCTTGATGGAGCTCATCCTCCGGGGCGGCGGGACCGAAATGGAGATGGCCATCCGGCAGGGAGGCCAGCACGTCGGCCTCGAGCGGCTCATGTATTTCCTCCAGATCGGCTACTTCTCGCGGCGCATCCAGGATCGCTTCGACTGGGACGAGATCGAGCGGGACCTGGCCCGCCTGATGCAGCTCCTGGAAGCGCAGGGGCTGGATCCCGGGCAGCTCGCCCGCATCCGGAACTACCTCGACCTTCGCTTGGAAGCGTTCCGCCGGATGATCCGCCAGCACGTCGAGCGCGAGCTTGAGCGCCGCGCGTACCGCCAGGGGGAAAAGCTCACTCGCGAGGTCCTGACTGACAAGCCCTTGTTCGCGCTGACGGCCGACGAAGTGGCCCAGATGAAATCCGTCGTTGCCCGGCTGGCCCGGCGGATCAAGGACGCGCTGGCCTTGCGGCAACGCCAGGAAGAAAAGGGACGCCTGGATTCTCGGCGGACGGTGCGGAAGAGCCTGCAGTACGGTGGCATCCCCATGGAGCTCAAGTTCCGCCGCCGACACCGGGAGAAGCCCAAGCTCATCACGATCTGCGACGTGTCCGACTCGGTCCGCAACGCCTCGCGCTTCATGCTCCAGCTGGTCTGGAGCCTCCAGGAGTGCTTCAGCCGGGTGCGGAGCTACGTCTTCGTCTCCGAGATCGCCGAGGTCACCCAGGCCTTCAACACCTATCCCGTGGACAAAGCCATCGAGTGGGCGCTCCGCTCGGCCCCCGTGGACTTTCACTGCCGCTCCGACTTCGGCTACGCCTTCAGCCGTTTCTGCCGCACGGAGCTGGAGAGCCTGGACCGCAAGACGACGATCCTTGTCCTCGGCGACGCGCGCAACAACTACAACGACCCCCAGGCCTGGGCGATGAAGCACATGCGCGAGCGGGTGAAGGGGATCATCTGGCTGAACCCGGAGGGGCAGTGGGGATGGGGGATCGGCGACAGCGTGATGCCGCTCTACGCGCCCCACTGCGACGTCGTGCGGGAGTGCCGGACGATCGGCCAGCTCGCCCAGGTGGTGGATAACCTCGTGCACCACTGGTGGCGCCGCGGCCGGTAGCCTCACCTTCTCAATTCGAACTCCCACTCGCACCAGACATCGGCGGGGTGCGCCTCCGGGGGGCAGACGAGGCATGTGACCCGAATGGCCGGATTGATCACGCTGGCCGCGGCCTCGCAGATGGCCATCCCGGCGGGCTTGCAGGCCAGCTCTCCCAGGCCCTCCTCCACCCTTCTCACCTGCTGGTAACATTTCGTGACGCGGATCCTGAAGCGGTCCTCATCGACCTTCCGCATCTCGTACTCGCCGTTCGCAAAGATCGTGGAGAGGGCCAGAGCGTCCATCATGGAGGGGAGGTCGTCCTTCAGGCCGAACATTCCTTTGAAGCGATGCACCTGGACCTTCGCGCTGGCACCGAAGCAGTGGCTGTCAGCCTTGACGGCGGCCTCTTCCCCATACTCCCGGTTCACGTAGGCCATCCAGTTGTTCTGAAGGTTCCACCAATTCTTCTGGAGCGTATCGACGAAGCTCAGCAACTGCTCCTTGGATAACTTCGAGAGGATGTCTGCCTGCGGTTTGTTCAGGGCCATGTCCTTTCCCCCTTGCCAGGAAGTCTATCTACAAGATCCTCCTCCCTGACCCTCGCGTCAAGCGGCCAGAGGGCGCGTCATTCCACCGACTCGACGTGTCGAGGGCGTAACGCCGTCGGTTTCCAGGCCTCCTGCCATCTCCTCTTTTCTATTCAACTTTTCGCGGATCCTGGTCTGGCAGAGCTGTTGCAGCCCTGCCGGATTCGAGGAGGAGGCTGCCATGCGACAGGTGTTCCGAATCGGGGTGCTGATGTCGTCTCTGCTGATCGCCGTCTCCGGGTGCGGCTCGATAGAGTGGTTGCGAGGCTCCCCGGACGGGAAGGGAGCCGAGGGCGAGCAGCGCAAGGAGGACGGAGGGGCAGTTGTCCGGTCGGACGGGGCCAGACTCGTTGAGGCCCAGCCCGGTCAGGCCGAGACCCAGGCCGCGTCCGTTGCGGCCGGTGCCGACGGCCGGTCGGAGGGCGTCGATATCCGCTTCGCCTTCGCCCGCTGGGAACTGAGCGAGGCCGCCCGGGCCGAGCTGCTGCGGATCGTCAAGAAACTGCAGGAGAACCCGAAACTGGCCGTCCGGCTCGAAGGCTACACGGATTCGTCGGGGGCCCGGGACAAGAACCTCCAGCTCAGCCAGAAGCGGGTGGAGGTCGTGCGTCAGTTCCTGGTCGAGAAGGGGGTGGAGGCGTCGCGGATTCGCGCAGCCGCCCTCGGGCAGCTCGCGGACCGGGGAACGGAGGAGGAGCGCGCGAAGAACCGTCGCGTCACCGTCAAGCTGACCGTGGACACGGCGTCGCGATAACGTCGGGCGCTCGAATTCGCTAACGCGCGCGACCCCCCCTCACCGTCGTCCCCCCCTCACCCTGCCTCTCCCCACTGGGGAGGGAGTTGGGTGAGGGGGCTTTTTCTGCTAGGCTTGGCCCATGCCCCGGACGACCAAGCGCTCCAACGGTCCCGACTCCCAGGCCGACGCCATCGAGGAGCTCTACGCGCGGGGTGTGACCGACGGCCTGCCCGTCGTGCCGCCCACGCTCAGCCGCGTGGAGCGGGCGATCAGGGCGTCTGGGCGGCCGCCGGGCGACCTGATCGCCCTGGTGCCGCCGAATTACGGCCGCGCCACCGTGGAGAAGATCGCGGTAAATGCGGTCATGGCCGGGTGCCGGCCGGAGTATATGCCCGTGGTCCTTGCCGGGGTCGAGGCAATGTGCGACGAGGCCTTCGACCTCCACGGGGTGTCGGCGACCACCAATTTCTCCTCGCCGCTCTTCATCATCAACGGGCCCATCCGGAAGCGCCTTGACGTGAACTGCGGGGTGGGCGTCTTCGGCCCAGGGTGGCGGGCCAACGCGACGATCGGCCGGGCCCTCCGCCTGATCGCCGTGAACCTGGGGGGCGCCCGGCCGGGGGTGATCAGCATGTCCACCATGGGCCACCCAGGCCGCTACACCTATTGCATCGGCGAGTACGAAGAGGAGAACCCCTGGGAGCCGCTCCACGTCGAGCACGGCCACGCGCCTTCGGACAGTACGGTCGCCGCGTTCGCGGGAGATGCGCCCCAGGGGATCTACGACCATCGGAGCCGCACCGCTGGAGATCTCCTGACGACCATCGCCCGGAGCCTCGGGGTGGTGTGGCATCACAAGGCCACGGCTCTGGGCGACACGCTCGTCGTGCTCTCTCCCGAGCACGCCCGCACGATTGCGGGCGACGGCTGGTCCAAGAAAGACATCCAGCGCTTCCTCTGGGAGCTCTGCCAGAAGCCTGTGAAGGACCTGCTCGCGGGTAAGGACGGAGGCGAGGGGCTCCCCGAGCACGTCCTGGCGAAGATCCAGAGCCCGGAGACCAACGAGACGCTGATTCCGAAATTCCGCGCCCCCGAGCATCTGAAAATTCTGGTGGCCGGGGGAACGGCGGGGCGTTTCTCGGCGGTGATCCCCGGGTGGACGTTCCCCAACGGCTCCAACCTGGTGATCAAGAAGATCCACAGCCGCGACTGAGGGAGGAGACTCATGCCGAAGGACGATCGCTACCTGGACCCCACCGATTCAGTCGCCGTGCCGCGCAAGAGCGCGCCGCGGCCGACGACGCTTGACGGGAAGGTGGTCACGCTCCTCGACATCTCGAAGGCCAAGGGCGACCACCTCCTGGACCGGATTGAGGAGCTGCTGCGGGAGCGCACCGCACCCAAAGCCATCCTCCGGCGGAAGAAGCCGACCTTCGCCCGCCCGGCGCCCGATGACCTCCGTCAGCAGATCCTGCAGGAGAGCCACGTCGTCATCGAAGGTCTGGCCGACTGAGGGTCGTGCACAACGTGCAGTGTGCACGACGGCGTGTTCTTCGAGGATCAGGGGCTCCCGACGGCGACCGTTGTTTCCTCCGAGTTCGTGAAGGCCGCTCGCGCCCAGGCCGAGGCGCTCGGCGCGCGGGAGTATAAGACCATCGTCGTCCCGCACCCGATCCAGCCGCTCACCCGCGAGGAGGTGCGCCTCCTGGCCGACAAGGCCATTGACGAGATCCTGGCGCGGCTCACCCGCTGACACCCTCTCCCCCTCACCCCACTCAGGATCCCCTCACCTTCATCCTCTCCCCCCCGAGGGGGAGAGGGCAGGGTGAGGGGGGAGAGGAGAAGAGGTGAAGGGCATTTGAGTGGGGCAGGGTGAGGGGGCTAGGCGAGGCGCCAGAGGCGGCCCTCGGGGGGCTCGCCGGTCAAGGTAAACTGAGGCAGCGCGATCTCCGGCGAGAGGTCCTGGAAGAGGACGCGGACGCGCTGGCCGATCGCGACGTTTTCCTCCCGTTCCGGCGTGAAATCCGGCGTCACAAGGTTGGCCACCATCCGGAGTCCCTCGTCTTGTGTCGGCCGACCCCGCTGCTCGTCGAGCTCCACCACGACGACGGGGTAGGGGGCCCAGTCCCGGAAGCCGGGCTGGATCGCCTGAGCGACGATCTCGTAGGAGTGGATCGTCCCCTTGCCGCTCACCTCCTGCCACGACCAGCCGAGGTTGGAGCACCACGGACAGCCGCGGTTCGGCGGGTAGCGCAGGAGACCGCAGGCCGCGCACTTCCTCATGACGAGCCGGTGCTCGCGCACCGCTTTCAGGTACTCCCGCCACTCGGAATCGTTGTCGGGCACGATCAGGTTCATCCCGCGATACTCGACGTTCGGCATGGCTACCCTCGCCGCTGGGAGAAGCGGCGGCCCAGGATCTCGGACGCGATCAGGTTCCGCATGGCCTGGACCGTGCCGCCGCCGATCGTGAACATGCGGACGTCGCGCAGCATCCGCTCCAGCGGCAGCTCCCGGGAGTAGCCGTCGCCGCCGAAGACCTGAAGCGCCTGGCTCGTCACCTCGATGCCGCTCTCCGCGGCGAACGTCTTCGCGATCGCGGCCTCCAGCTTGTCCGGGAGGCCGTCGCCGGCGTTAACGGCGGCTCGGTGGATGAGCAGGCGCGCGGCCTCGAGCTTGATGACCATGTCCGCCAGCGTCCACTGGATCCCCTGGAACTCGCAGATCTCCCTGCCGAACTGACGCCGCGTCTTGGAGAAGGCCAGCGCTTCTTCGTAGGCGCCCCGGGCGATCCCGAGGGCCACGGCGGCGGCCCCGAGGCGCTGGGCATTGTAGGCCGCCATCAGCTTGCCGAACCCGTCTTTGCCCACCACAAGGTTGTCGGTGGGCACCTCGCAGTCCTTGAAGAGGAGCACGCCCTCCGGGATGCCGCGGAGCCCCATCGTCGGGATCCGCGGGCCCAGCGTGAAGCCCGGCGCCCCGCGCTCCACGAGGAGGGCGCCGATCCCCAAGTCCGCGCCGGCCTCCACCAGCCGGCAGAAGACGAGGTGGAGATTCGAGACGCCGGCGCCGGTGATCCAGCGCTTGGTCCCGTTGACGACCCAGCGGTCGTTCTTCAGCACTGCGGTCGTAGTCATGTCGGTCGCCGCCGTCCCCGCCTCGGGCTCCGTGATGCAGATGGCGGGCTTGTCGCCTTCGACAACCTGCGGCAGCCAGCGCCGCTTCTGGGCCTCCGTCCCGTAGCAGACAATAGCCGAGACCACGCCCAGGTTGGCGTCCACCACGATCCGCCCTGAGATCGCGCAGGCCTTGGCCAGCTCCTCGATGACCAGGAGCGTGTCGAAGATCGTCCGCCCGGCGCCGCCGTAAGCCTTCGGCACCGTCATCCCCATGAAACCGGCCGCGACGAGATTCTTCACGTTCTCCCACGGGTACTCTTCGGCTTGGTCCCAATGGGCCGCCCGTCCGCGCAAGACCGAGGCCAGCTCCTGGGCCCGCGCCTTGAGCGCTTTCTGGTCGGCAGAGAGCGGGAAGCTCATGGCCGTGTCTCCTCTCGTGGCTACCGGCGGAGGATGAGGGCGGAGCCGGTTTCGGGGCGGGACCAGCCGAGGTTCATCGCGACCTCCGCGTCCTTGACCTGCCGGCATTTCCCCGGCGAGTAGTCGTAGGAGTGCTTGCCCTCGACCCACCCCGGGCAGTAGTCGTCGGCCGTCCCCCGGAGCTGGCGGACGTTTTCGATCACCAGGTTCATCCCGTGCGTGTATCCTTCACAGAGCTGGCCGCCCGAGGTGTTGTTCGGGCGCTTGCCCCCGAGCTCGATGATCCCGCGGGAGACGTAGGCGCCACCTTCGCCCTTCTTGCAGAAGCCGTACTCCTCCAGCTGGAGCATGGTCGTGAACGTGAAGGCGTCGTAGGAGCCGGTCAGGTCCACGTCCTCCGGCCCGATCCCGGCCATGGGGAAGACGATCTCCTTGGCATAGTAGCCCGCGACGCGGCTCAGGGGGCCGTGGGCGAAGGCGAAGTCGGACCGCGGCTTGGAGACGCGCCCAGCCACGCCCATGATGGAGATCGGCCGCGGCCGGAGGTCCCGCGCCCGCTCCGCGGAGGTGACGATCAGGCAGGTGGCGTTGTCGGTCTCCACGCAGCAGTCGAGCAGGTGGAGCGGCTTGACGATCCAGCGCGAGCCGAGGACGTCCTCGACGGTGACGCGCTCCTTGTAGAACGCCCTGGGGTTCTGCGAGGCGTGCTTCGAGTGCGCGACCTTCACGTGGGCCACCTGCTCGGAGGTCGTTCCATAGTCGTACATGTGGCGCATGAAGGAGGGGGCGAAGGCCTGACCGGGGCTCATCATCCCGTACGGGCGCGTCGCCAGGTCCTGACCCCGCACCGGAGCGGCGCCGCGAGCCCCGGTGCCGCCGATCCGCAGTTCCGAGTAGCCGTTCATGGAGCGAAAGATCGCCACCGTCCTGCACATGCCGACCTCGATGACGCCCATGGCGATCCCGATGAGCGCCTCGATGCTCGAGCCGCCGCCGATCATGTCGATCCAGAAGTTGAGTCGGATTCCGAGGTCGGGCCCGACGATGAGCGACGGCGTCGAATCATTCTGGTGGTAGGACAGCATCCCGTCCACGTCCTTCGGCCCCAGCCCGGCGTCGTCCATGGCCTTCTTGATCGCCTCCACCGCCATGGCGCGCGTGGTGCGGCGCGAGTCCCGGCTGTATTCCGTCTCGCCCACTCCCACGATGCAGTACCGGTCCTTCAGGAGGCCCATGACACGGGAGTATACCCCAGCGCCCGTCCCGTCTGCTTGGACCGCCCGGATGGTGCCGTCGCGGCCGGCTTGCCCCTCCAAGCGTCCCAGGATAATCTCGTCTCAAGGCCATGAACACGGTGTCCAGTTTCCGTCGGGGGCTCGAGGGATGTCTGTGATGCTCGTCGGGATTGCCACGAGCGCGGACAGCCCGCCCCAATTGCGGGGCAAAGTCGTCGAGCTCGACCGGTTCTCGGCCCAGGTGGCCCTGGAAACGCGGGAGCCGGCCCTGCGCCAGGGGGCCAGCGTCTGGCTCCACTTCGATCCGCCCGGTGGCGGCTCTCCTCTGTCCGTCGGGGGAATCATCAGTGGCGTGGCTCGCGGAGGGCGGATCACCGTTCTTCTGAGTCTCAGCCCCAGGGAATACAGCCGACTCCGAGGTCTCCCGGAGCCTGAGGTCCAGAGAGGCCGCCGTGCCGCCCAGCCGTCCTCGCTCACGCTTCCGGGTATCAAGCCGATCCAAAAGCGGGAGGCACCGGAGCCTCGGCCCGACCCCGCGACACCGCGGCCAGCCCAGCCGGCGGAGGCGCCGTCCCCGGGGTCAGCCGTGGAGCCCGACGTTGCCAGCCTGAGCCCGATCGAGCGGGCAAGGGCGATGGCCGCAGCCCTGGCGGAATTGGTTGGGCCCAGCGTGGAGCCCGCGCCACCCAGGCCGGTCGAGCCGGCGGAGGCGCCGGCAGGGAAGGTCGAAGCTCAGCCAACGCCGGCGAGCCCGCCCCCGGTGGAGCGGGCGGAGCCGCCGGCGGAGATGGTCGTCCCTCAGCCGGAGCCGGTGAGCGCGAGTCCTGTGGAGCCGGCGGAGGCGCCGGCGGTGATCGAGCCTAGCGGCGAGCCCGCGTGGCTCCGGCCCGCCGAGGAGGCCCTTGCACCGGTTGAACCGGTCGAGCCTCCCCCCGAGCTGGTGAGCGTGAGCCCGGTGGCGCCGGTGGAGATGGTGGCGCCTGAGCCGGAGCCGGTGAGCGCGAGCCCGGTGGAGCCTGTGGAGGCACCGCCAGCGATCGAGCCCGGCAGCGAGCCCGAGTGGCTGAGGTCCACCGAGGAAGCCGAGGCTCCGGTCGAGGCGGTCGAGCCCGCGCCCGAGCCGGCCGGCATGAGCCCGCCTGAGTCGGTTGAAGCGCCGGCTGAGGTGGTCGAGCCCGCGCCCGAGCCGGTCATCCACAGCCCGATCGAGCCGCTGGAGGCACCGCCACCCGCGACCAAGCCCAGCGATGTCCGCCCGGGCCTGTTCTCGCGGCTGGCGGCGGCACTGGGGATGACGGGGCCCCGGGCCGAGCCAGCGTCGCCGAGGCCGGTCGAGCCGGCGGAGGCGCCGGTGGAGATGGTCGAACCTACGTCGGAGCCGGTGGGCCCGGTCCCCATGGAGCCGGCGGAGGCACCGGCGGCGATCGAGGCCGGCGGCGAGCCTGCGTGGCTCCAGCCCGCCGAGGAGGCCCAAGCCCCGGTTGAACTGGTCGAGTCCCCGCCCGTGCCGGCCAGCGTGAGCCCGCGCGAGCAGGCGGAAGCGCTGATCGGTCGCGGTGACCTCCAGGGGGCGTGGAAGGTCTACTACGACGCCCTTCGAGTCGAGCCGGACGACCTGAGACTCTGGCATGGCCTCGGCCTGACGCTGAGTCGCCTGGACCGGCGGAAAGAAGCCGAGGAAATATTCCGGTATGTCGTCAGCCGCGGGGATCCCGACTCCGAGGAAATGAAGCATGCGCTGCACTGGCTCGTCAGCGCCGCGGCCGCGGACAAAGCCGCGGCGCCGGCCAAAGCGGTGGCGCCGGCCAAAGCGGCGGCGCGGGCCGTCCCTTCCACGCCGCCACGCGAGACGGAGCGGTGGGCCAGCGTCAGGGGGAAGGTGACGTGGGGAAAACCCGAGCCGCCGCGTGAGGCCTTCCTCGTTGTCCAGGGGCTTGACAAGGATGGGCCTCGCGCGCACGCCCGTGTCCCGTTCGGCCAGTCGTACCAGTTCGACCGGCTGCTGCCCGGGGCATATCACCTGATCGGCGGGGCAGAGACGGAATGGCTGTGGGACCTCAGGTTCACCGTCGAGGCCGGCCAGGAGCTGATCCTCGACCTCACGAGGGACAACAGCACCAATCCGACCGCGCGCGTGTAGCCATTACGACGGACGCCTCCCGTAGAACGCCTCGATGAGCTGCGCGACCGCTTCAGGCTGGTCTTCCTGAACGAAGTGACCGGCGTCATCCAGGATGGCGAGGGCGGAGCCCTTGAGGTCCCGGTGAAACCGCTCCGCCCATTCCGCAGAGAGGAAGGGATCGCGGCGCCCCCAGATGATCAGCGCGGGAACCCCGAGCTGTGCCAGGCGCCCTTCCCACTCCGGGTGATCCGCGGGGTTGGTATTCCGGTACAGTTTGAGGATGGCCGCCCTCATGGCCGGATCGGCGATGGACTCGTAGTACGTGTCCAGATCCGCGGCGGTCAGATTCTCGGGGTGCGCGAGCCACTTGAGCATGCCCTTGCCGAACCGCTCCCGCGTCCATCCGGCCATCAGGCGCTCGCCCTCCCCGGGCGTCCGCCAGATCTTCGCCAGCGGGTGCCACTCGTAGTCCGAGTAGAAGATCGTGTTCAGGATGACCAGGCTTCGGATGCGCTCGGGATGGGTGATGGCGAAGGCGAGCCCGAACGGGCCGCCGAAATCGTGCACGATGAGATGGAGGCGGTCCAGCCCGAGGGCGGCAGTGAAGCCTTCCAGGTAGCGGACGTAGCCGGGCACCGAGTAGTCGGCGTCGGCGGGTTTGTCTGACCTGCCGAAGCCGTAGTGGTCGGGAGCCACGGCGCGCCCGAAGTGGGCGAGGCGCGGCAGCAGGCGGCGCCAGAGATAGGAGGAGGTGGGCACGCCGTGGAGGAGGAGGATGGGCTCGCCAGCGCCGGCCTCCCGGTAGAAGATGGTCATCCCCCCGACGCGCGTGGTCTTTTCCTGGACTATCGTCACGCGTTACCTCAGCTTGAGGGAGACTTCCTCGCCCTTGCCGACGGGCACCGTAACGGAAAAGAGAACGGGGTTGGACTTGACGCGCGCGAGATACTCCGTCAGCTCGTGCGCGTGGGAAATGACGTTATCGGCCACGAGGAGCCCGCCGGGCACGAGCTTGGGCAGGGCGAGGTCGAGGTACGTCGCATAGCTGGCCCGGTTCGCGTCGAGGAAGACGAAGTGAAACGGCCCCGGGAGACCGGCCAGGACCTCGGCGGCGTTTCCCTCTCGGATCTCGACCCGGTCGGCCAGTCCGGCGCGGGCCAGATTCGCGCGGGCGAGCTTCACCTTGTCGGGGTTTTGCTCGAGCGTGATGACGTGGCCCCCGGTGGCGCGCGCCGCGTCGGCGAGCCAGATCGTCGAGTAGGCGTTGGAGGTGCCCACCTCGAGGATCCGCGTCGCGCGGGCCGCCTGGACCAGGATCCAGAGCAGGCGGCCCGTGTCCGGGGTGATGTTTAGCATCCGCTTGGGCCGCTCGCTTTCGCGCGCGTCGTTTTCCTCACCGAAGCGCGCCAGTTCGTCCAGCAACGCCGCCAGAGCCCGGTCCATAACAGGGGGGAGTATACCCTACGCCGGTCCGCGCCGGGGAGGGCGGGCGAAGGCGAGGAGCACGAGGGCCACGCCGTTGGACGCCGCGCTCAGCAGGAACGCCCGCGTGTACGCGCCCGTGGCATCGTAGATCGCCCCGGCCGCGAGCGGCCCCCAGGCCGCCATGGACCCCGCCAGCGCGAAGAGGAACCCGACCAGGCTGCCGGCCTGCTCGCGCCCAAAGAAATCGCCCACGATGGCGGGAAAGAGCGTGGACACCGCGCCGTACGAGAAGCCGAACCCCAGGGCCACGAGGTAGAGCGACGGGAGGCCGTGGACGAGCGTGAACCCCAGGAACGCCGCGGTCTGGAGCGCGATGACCAGCGCGAGCGCGGGTCTCCGTCCGATCCTGTCGGACACCGCTCCCATGGCCAGCCGGCCGATCACCGCGGCGATGCCGAGAGCGCTCAAGACGGTGGAGGCGACGAGGGACGACATCCCGAAGTCCCGCGCGAAGGGGACGATGTGGACCAGCGGGATGAAGACCGGGATCCACGTGGCCGTGAACACCCCGAAGATCAGCCAGAACGCTCCCGTGCGGATGGCTAGGCGGAGCGGCCACTGAATCTCCGGCGTCGCCGGCGCAGCCGTCGCCGCTGACCAGGCGGCACCGTCGGGACTGAGGCCCAGGACCTCGGGGTCGCGCCGCATGACGGTCGCCACGAGATTGAGGGTGAGGAAAATGCCCGCGCCGAAGAGCACGTAGGCCCATCGCCAGCCCAACGCTCCCACCAGCGCAGCGGCCACAGGGGGCAGGGCAAAGGTTCCCAGGCTCCCACCGCTCGTGGCCACGCCCAGCGCGAGCCCCCGCTGCCTGACGAACCACTTCACCACCGTGGCGTTGCAGGGCACGTACGCCGTGCTCATGCCGAGGGCCGCCACGATGCCGTAGAGGAGGTACGGATGCCAGAGCTGGCTGACCCAGCTCATGCCGGCGAGGCCCACCCCGAGGAAGACCCCTCCCATCGCGATCACGACGCGCGGGCCCCACAGGTCGGTCAGGCGCCCCGCCAGGAGGCCGAGCACACAGTAGAGGAAGGCGTAGAGGGAAAAGATGCCCGACAGGCTGGCCCGGCTCCACCCGAACTCGTCGAGGAGCGCCGCGAAGAAGACTCCGAAGGCGTACTGGGTGCCGTAGGCCGTGAACAGGACGACGAACGCCCCGCCCACGACGACCCAGCCATAAAAGAGCTTAGTCACCCTGTCCCGGGCGATCGGGGTCCGGATCGCTCGATCTACGGATATCCAGCATGGGCATCTCTGGAATCCCCCGATCGACTTCTCGCCGGGTGATCCGCATCAGGCGCGCCACGATGTCGCGGATGCGGAAGCCCATGTCCACCGCGACGTCCACCCACTTCGGCTTCTCGCTCTCGGCCAGCCCATGCGTCCGCAGCAGCTCGAGATTGCCGATCAGCGCGGTGAGGGGGTTGTTGATCTCGTGAGCCGTGGCCCGCGCCAGTTCTGTGATGGCCTTCATGGCCTCGGCCTCCCGCCGGGCCTCCTCGGCGTTGAGGCGGTCCGTGATGTCGCGGAAGATGAAGACGGCGAAGCGCTTTCCCCCGTACTCGACCACGCGCCCGGTGCCGCCGAGGTAGGAGGGCTTCCCGGCCCGCGTCCGGTGCGGGAGGGCGTCGCTCGTGGCTTCGCCCTTCTCCAGGGTCTGCCCCACGAACGCCTCGTGGGCCGCGCGCGTCGCGGGGTCGCGGGGCCAGAGGTCGTCCACGCGGCGGCCGATGAGCGCCTCGCGGCTCACCCCGGTCAGCTCCGAGTCCCTCCGGTTCGTCTCGAGGATCCTGAGCGTGTCGGGATCGACGATGCGGATGGCGTCCGTCGCCTCGTCGAGGACGGCGCGGAAGCGGGCGCGCTCCTCCAGGAGCCGCTCGCGCTCGATCTGATCGCGCAGCATGCTTCCCACGAGCGTGATGCCCAGGACGATCGTGAGCAGGAGCACCCACCACACGTGCGCCAGGAGGCGGGCGCCGTAGTCGCCGGCGGAGAGGTAGGCGCCGGCGACGATCAGGCACACGACGGCGCTGAGGGACAGGGTATGGCGCCAGCCCACTCGTTCTCCCCCGCCGGCCCAGCGGTGGGCCAACCCGGCGGCCAGCCCGGTCAGGAGGAGCGAGACGACACCCGGGAGCGCCCCTGCCCCCCAGCCCCATCCCCACCCCCAGATCCGGTACGCGGCGCCGATGACCCCCGAGATAAGGCCGGCGGTCGTCCCCTCGAAGAGGCCGACGAGCGCCACGGGAACCCAGCGCGCGTCGATGAAAAGCCCGTCCCGGATCTCGATCCGCTCGATCATCATGATCATGGTGATCGCGCCGAACAGGAGCCCGAGGACGAGCTGGCGCAGGAGCCGGCGCTCGGGCCGATGGGACGGGAGCCAGCGGCCGACGTAGGAATAGACGAGCAGGCCGAGGATGAGAAGGCCGGCATTCTCAATGAGATGGCCGGGAGTTTCCATGGCTTCCCCTGCCGCGTCTCTCGCGGCCATTGAATCGCGGTAGCAGCTCCCTGAGGAACTTTCCCGTGTAGGACCCTCCGCTCTGGGCCACCTGCTCGGGCGTCCCCTCGGCCACGATCTCCCCCCCGGCGTCGCCCCCCTCCGGCCCCAGATCCACGATCCAGTCGGCGGTCTTGATGACGTCCAGGTGATGCTCGACCACCACGACGGTGTTCCCCGCGTCTACCAGCCGGTTCAGGACGGCGAGGAGCTTCTTCACGTCGTCCAGGTGGAGGCCGGTCGTCGGCTCGTCCAGGATGTAGAGGAAGTCGGTGGTGGGGCGCGCGCCCAGTTCGGCGGCGATCTTCAGGCGCTGGGCCTCGCCGCCGGAGAGGGTCGTCGCGGGCTGCCCCAGCCGGAGGTAGCCGAGCCCCACTTCCTGGAGCACCTCGAGCCGGCGGACGAGCAACGGCTGGGCGGAGAAGAACTCCACTGCCTCGTCCACGGTCAGCTGGAGGGCCTGGCTCACATCCTTCCCCTTGTAGGTCACGCGGAGCACCTCGAGGCGATAGCGCTTGCCCGCGCACTCCTGGCACGTGACATACACATCCTCGAAGAAGTACATTTCCAATTTCTGGAAGCCGTTGCCCTGGCAGGCCTCGCAGCGCCCGCCGGGCACGTTGAAGGAGAACGCGCCGGGGCCGAGGCCGACCGTCTTGGCCCGCGGGAGGCCGGCGTAGAGCTTCCGGATCTCGTCGAAGGCCTTGACGTACGTCACCGGGTTCGAGCGCGGCGTGCGGCCGATCGGCTCCTGGTCGATGAGCCTCACCCCCTTGAGATATGGGAGCCCGAGGAGGGAGTCATAAGCTCCGGGCGGCTCGAACTCGACCTTGAAGGCCCGCGCCACTGCGCGGTAGAGCGTGTCGTGGACCAGGGTGGACTTGCCCGAGCCCGACACGCCCGTGACGCAGGTCAGCGCGTGGAGGGGAACTTTCAGCGTGAGGTCCTTGAGGTTGTGTTCCCGCGCCCCCACGAGGGTGAGCTGGCGGCGCCCCTCCCGGCGGGCCGGCGGCGTCGGAATCGACTCCTGGCCGGTCAGGTAGCGCGCCGTCAGCGACCGGGCGTCCTTCAGGAACTCGGCGCGGCTTCCCGCGAACACGACCTCGCCGCCGCGCTCGCCCGAGCCGGGGCCGAGCTCCACCAGGTAGTCGGCAGCGTCCATGAAGGTCCGGTCGTGCTCGACGACCACGACGGTGTTGCCGGCGTAGGCCAGCTCCCGGCAGAGCTCGGCCAGGCGCGCGGTGTCGCGGGCGTGGAGGCCGATGGACGGCTCGTCGAGCACGTAGAGGGTTCCCACGAGCTGGGAGCCGAGCTGGTTGGCCAGGTTGATCCGCTGGGCCTCGCCGCCGGAGAGCGTGCGCGTCTGGCGCGACAGGGTCAGATAGCTCAGGCCCACCCGGAGGAGAAAGCCGAGCTTGGCGTGGAGCTGCTTCAGGATCTCGCGCGCCACGGCCTCCTCCCAGGCGCGGAGCCCGAGGCCGCGCAGAAAGCGCGCCAGCTCCTCCACCGTCAGGGCTGTGCACTCGGCGATGGTGAGCCCGCCGACCTTCACCGCCAGGGCCTCGGCCTTGAGGCGGGCGCCCGAGCAGCGGGGGCAGGGGAACTGGCTCCGGTACCGCGAGAGGAAGACGCGTACGTGGAGCTTGTAGCGGTAGGTTTCCACCTCCTCAAAGAAGCCGCGGATCCCGGAGAAGTGTCGTTCTCCCTCCCGGAGCCACTGCTTGTCCGCGTCCGTGAGGTCGGCGTACGGGCGCGAGACATCCAGGCCCCGGCGCTTGGCCGCCTTGAGGAGCTCCTTCTGGTACCAGCGCCCCGAGGGATGGCTCCACGGCTCGACGGCGCCGTCGGCGAGGCTCTTCGACGGGTCGGGGACCAGGCGCGCCTCGTCGTACCGGAGGATGTTGCCGAAGCCCTTGCAGTCCGGGCAGGCGCCCAGGGGATGGTTGAACGAAAAGAGCAGCGGCTGGGGGCGCGCCAGGGTCAGGTTGCACTTGGGGCAGCGGAACTGCTGGGCGAACACGCGCGGCTCCCCCCCCAGGACCTCGACCTCCACCCGCCCGCCCCCTTCCCTGAAGGCCATCTCCATGGAGTCGCTGAGGCGCCCGCGCTGCTCGGGGGCGAGGATCACCCGGTCCAGGACCACGAGGATCTCGCGCGCTTCCGACAGATCCACATCGGGGGGCGGCGAGAGATCGAGCACGCGCCCGCCCACCTTCACGCGCGCGAAGCCGCGCTGGAGGAGGCTCGCCAGGAACTCGGTGGTTCCGGCGCCGCCCGTTCTGGCCCCCGGCGGCACGGCCAAGGGGAAGGCGAGGAGCGCGCGCTGGGCCGGGTGTTCGCGCAGGAGGGTGTCCACGACTGTCTCCGCCGTGTCGGAACCGCCCTCGGCGCCGCATTGAGGGCAGTGGACCCGGCCGATCTTCGCGAAGAGGAGCCGGAGGTAATCGTAGATTTCGGTGGCCGTGCCCACGGTGGAGCGCGCCGTCCGGACCGGATTCTTCTGTTCGATGGCGATGGAGGGCCGGATCTGCTCGATGCGGTCCACGTCCGGGCGGTCCACGCGCTCCAGGAACATCCGGGCGTAGGTCGAGAGCGATTCGATGTAGCGCCACTGCCCCTCGGCGAAGAGCGTGTCGAAGGCCAGGGAGGACTTGCCCGAGCCGGAGACGCCCGTGATGACCGTCACGCGGTCGTGGGGAAGGGCCAGGGAGATGTTTTTCAGGTTGTTCTGCCTGGCTCCTTCGATGCGGAGCCAGAGGGGCTGGGGCATCGGGTCAGACCTCCTGAGGTGTGATTCTATCGCGCGGTCACGGCGCGGGGCAATCACCCCCCTCACCCTGCCTCTCCCCCGCGCGGGGGAGAGGAGAAGAGGTGCCCTCACCGCCCCCTCTCCCCGGGAGGGAGAGGGATGGGGTGAGGGTGTATCACCTGGCGAGGGCGGCGAGGGCGGCGGCGATGGGGAGCGCCGGCAGGAAGTTGGCGATCCTGAGCCGGCGGATCTCCAACAGGAGCAGCCCGATCCCCAGGATCAGCGCGCCCCCCGTCCCGGTGACCTCGTTCAGGATCCGCTCGTCGAGCAGGAAGGTGAGCTGGCTGCCCAGCAGCGTGAGGCCTCCCTGGACGATCAGCACGGTGAGGGAGGAGAAGAGGACGCCCACCCCCAGGCTGGAGGCGAACGCCACCGACGCCGCGCCGTCGAGCACGGACTTGGCGTAGAGGACGTCCACGTTGCCGTCGATCCCGGCCTGGATCGAGCCCACGATCGTCATGGGACCGACGCAGTAGACGAGGCTCGCGGTGACGAACCCCGCCACGAAGCGGCCCTCCGTGGAGCCCGTGCGGGCCTTGAGCCAGGCGCCGCCGGCCTCGAGGCGCCGTTCCAGATTCCACCACTCGCCGAGGAGCCCGCCGATGACGAGGCTCCCGATGACGATCGGCATGTTCCTCGCCTTGAGCGCCAGGCCCACGCCGATCAGGATCGTGGCGAGGCCGAGGCCGTCGGTGATGATCCCGCGAAGGCGCTCCGGCAGGCGGTGGCCCACGAGGAGCCCGAGGCCGCCTCCGAGGAGCACCGCGGCGACGTTGACGAAGGTCCCTTTCACGGCGCTTCAGTATAGGCGAGGGGTTTTCCCCTTGACAACCCCGCCGGCCTTCCGTATGCTCCTTTTCGTAATGAGAATCATTCCTAACAATAGTTCAAACGGCCTAGGCCCGGAGGCGCTCCGGCGTCGCGGCCTACGGCTCACGGGGCCCAGGCGGCTCATCCTGGAAGTGGTCCAGAGCACCGACCTCCATCCCACCGCCGAGTGGGTCTACCGGAAGGTCCGCCGGCGCCTTCCCCGCGTGAGCCTGGGCACCGTGTATCGCAACCTGCGGCTGCTCGTGGACGAGGGGATCGTCGAGGAACTGCGCGGCTCCCCCGGCCGCCACGCCGGCAAGGCCCGGTTCGACGGCAACGCCAGCGTTCACCACCACTTCACGTGCTCCGACTGCGGCAGGATTCATGACCTGACCGCGCCGGTGGACCCGTCCCTCGACCGGCGGATGGCCGTCCGGACAGGTCTTTCCATCTCGCACCATCGCATCGAGTTCTACGGTCGCTGCCCGGCCTGCCAGGCCCGGCAGGGACCCCGGCGCCGGGCCCGGAACCGCCGGTAGCGTTCGCTCACCCCACACACACCCAAGGAGGAAGACGTCATGGCAGGAAAGAGTCTCAAGGGAACCAAGAGCCACAACAACCTCAAGGATGCCTTTGGCGGGGAGTCGATGGCGAATCGCCGGTACCTGTATTTCGCCCGGGCCGCCGACATCGAGGGCTTCCCGGACATTGCCGGCCTCTTCAAGGACACCGCGGACGCCGAGACCGGCCACGCCTTCGGCCACATGGACTTCTTGAAGGAAGTCGGCGACCCGGCCACGGGCGTGCCCTTCGGGAAGACCGAGGCCAACCTGAAATCGGCGGTCGAGGGCGAGACCTACGAGTATACGCAGATGTATCCGGGTATGGCGAAGACCGCCCGGGAGGAAGGGCTCCCCGAACTGGCCGAGTGGTTCGAGACGCTCGCCAAGGCCGAGAAGTCCCACGCCGGCCGTTTCACCAAGGGCCTGAAGCAGATCGCCGGCAAAGAACCCGCGGACGCCATCTAGACGCGCCTCTCACCTCTTCTGCTCTCCCCCCCTCACCCTGCCCTCTCCCCCTCAGGGGGAGAGGATGAAGGTGAGGGGATTATAAGTGGGGTGAGGGGGGCCAGTGCGATGACACTCGATATTCGTTCTGAGGCCTTCTGGGAGCTTCCCAAGGTGGAGCAGGAGCTCCGCCGGGTCTACGACATCTGCAACGGCTGCCGCCGCTGCATCACGCTCTGCCCCTCGTTCAAGGATCTGTTCGTGAGCCTCGACACCGAGGAGGTGGACGGCGACGCCGAGAAGCTCGCGCCCGGGGCCCTCAAGCGGGTGGTGGATCTCTGCTATCAGTGCAAGCTCTGCTACAACCACTGCCCCTACACCCCGCCGCACCGCTGGCAGGTGGATTTCCCGCGCCTCATGCTGCGGGCGCGGGCGGTGGAGGCGAAGCAGCGCGGGGTCTCGCTCCAGGACCGGTTCCTCGGCAACACCGACCTCGTGGGACGCCTCGGGACCCTGACGGCGCGGCTCGCCAACTGGGCCAACACGCTTGCCCCCCACCGCGCCTTCCTCCAGGCCGTCGTGGGGCTTCACCGGCGCCGGAACCTTCCCTCCTTCGCCCGTGAGCGGTTTTCGGCGTGGTTCTCCCGGCGCCGGCCTGTGTCGTTCGTCCCTCAGGCCAAGGTGGCGCTTTTCGCGACGTGCACCGTCGAGTACAACGATCCGGCCGTCGGTAAGGCCGCGGTGGCTGTCCTCGAGCGGAACCGGGTGGACGTCGCGCTTCCCCCGCAGCGCTGCTGCGGCATGCCGTACCTGGACGGGGGGGCCGTGAAGGAGGCTCAGGCGCTCATCCGCGAGAACGTGAAGGCGCTGGCGGCGGCGGTCCGGGAAGGGCGCGAGATCGTGGTGCCGGGGCCGACGTGCAGCTACATGCTTAAGCAGGAGTACCCGTGGCTCGACGGCTCCGACGACGCCCGGCT
>Ga0209322_10000730_pt1 | contig 19293 bp, 20 predicted proteins | sample Rifsed19ft1_FD_184013 | JGI IMG/M metagenome (GOLD analysis project Ga0209322, IMG submission 184013) | Soil microbial communities from Rifle, Colorado, USA - sediment 19ft 1 (version 2) | ecosystem: Environmental > Terrestrial > Deep subsurface > Rock core/Sediment | place: Rifle, Colorado... | reverse complement strand
GGGTTTCAGGGAGGTCGCGCGTCATACTCCTACGCGGCCGATCTTTCGCTTCATCATCGAATAGCGAATGTCATTTCAGGATATCCGTAAATCTCGAAAATGGTTGAGCGCGGAAGAGTTTCGTCTTCTTGCGTTCCTGCTGTTAATTGTGGGCGGGTTGCTGGCATTGAATATTGCATCGGCGCGCATCCTGCCGGGAGGGGAGTGGTTCTTCCTGCGTTGGAGCGGCGCGCGCGCGTTTCTGATCGAGCAAATCGGACCTTACAGCACAGAGATTGCCCAACGTACTCAAGAAGTAGCCTACGGGCGTCCCGCGTTTTCGAGCGAATATGCGTATGTGTTGAATGATCCGTTCTATATTGTTTTGCTCTATACACCCCTCGCTTTATTTCGAGACTTTACGCTGGCGCGCGGGATATGGACGCTGATTTCCGAAGCGGCATTAATTGGAGCTGTATTGCTCGCTTTCAACCTTTCGGAATCGCAGCCGCCGCGCTGGCTGTATATTTCCCTGCTCGGTTTTGGCTTGTTCAGTTATTTCAGCTTGCATGCATTAGTTTCTGCAACACCTGCAATTATGCTGAATTTCCTTTATCTATCCATTCTTCTGGCCATTCGTTCATCTTCTGATGAGCTGGCAGGTGCCTTTTTATTTCTCGTTGCCTATCAATGGGAAGTAGGCGGCTTGTTCTTTCTTTTTATGATCGTGTTTATATTTGCGAATCGACGCTGGAATGTGCTGGCTGGATTTGGGATGTCGTTTTTCATACTGCTTGTCGTTTCCTTTCTTGTATATCCGGACTGGGGCCTTCCTTATATTCGCGCGGTTCTTTCTGATTGGTATCGAGGCGTAAATCTGACCTTCGGTCATATCTTATCTACATGGTTTCCTGATTCGAGATTTTCCATCGGAGCATGGGTTTCCATCGCTCTGGGCGTGATCGTTTTTCTTGAATGGCTTGGGTCGGTTCAGGCGCATTTTCGCCGCATTGTATGGACTGCATCCCTTTCGCTGGCGGCGACACCCCTTATTGGGTTTGCCATCTTTCCATCCAATCATGTGGTTTTGATTTTGCCGCTTGTCTTGATCCTGACTCTCGTTTGGGAACGCTGGACACGCAGTCGCGTTCTGATGAGCGTTCTCATCTTAAGTCTTGCGCTGCTGGTTCCTTTTGGTATGTATATCCAGTCTGTTTACGTGTACAGCCCTCTCTATTTGGATTCACTTTCGATCCTTCCACCAGTTGCGACCGTTATCGGCCTATACTGGATGCGCTGGTGGGCCATCCACTCGCCGCGCACCTGGTTCGATCAAATAGGAGTTCGTGGATGAACTGGCGTCACTACGCAATCTTATTTGTCATCGGTTTATTGGTCCCGCTTGCGGTCTCGCGCTTTCAAACTCTGCCTGGTTATATGGATGCTGACTATTATTTCGCGGGCGGCATTCAGCTTGCGAACGGTAAGGGATTCACCGAGCCATATCTTTGGAATTATCTGGATGACCCTGCGGGCCTGCCTCATCCCTCACATACGTATTGGATGCCGCTTGCATCGATTGTTTCTGCAATTGGGATGTGGATCAGCGGTCAGTCGACGTACGCAGCGGGACGTCTTCCGTTCATCCTCCTTTCGGCCTGCGTTCCGTTATCGATAGCGACTCTTGCCTACGAAGTCAGCCGCAGAACTTTCCTCGCGATGGTCTCCGGTTTGCTGTCCATCTTCTCCCTTTATTATGCTCCTTTCATGCCCGTTCCTGATAACTATGCTCTGTTTATGCTATTGGGCAGCATGTTTCTGTTGCTTGCTCCACGCCAACAGAAGTGGATTCCCGTCGCTTTCGGCGTGTTGGCGGGCTTGATGACTCTCGCGCGCAGCGACGGCCTGCTCTGGCTCGGCATGGCAGGCTTGACGGTACTGTGGAAATCCACGCATAAACATGCTGGAGCAAAGAATACCTTCTCAAAATGGATTGGCCTCATTGTTCCGGGAGGTCTGCTGGCCCTTGTTGGCTACCTCCTCGTGATGGGACTCTGGCACCTGCGTAATCTGAGTCTTTTCGATTCTTTTATGACTCCAGGCGGTGGACGCCTGCTCTGGCTTCAGAATTACAACCAGACATTCATCTACCCAGCCGAAAACTTAAACCGAGAATCCTTCCTTCAGGGAGGCTGGGATCTGGCTTTGCAGAATCGCGCTCGCGCCCTCACTTCCAATTTAAGTAATGCCTTTGCCGCGCAGGGCGGTATTTTCCTGTTTCCGTTTATTCTGATTGGATTGTGGCAACTGCGGCACGACCTGAGGACATGGATCGCAGTCACCGGCTGGTTGATCTTGTTCGCAGTCATGACGGTAATTTTTCCGTTTGCGGGTTCGCGTGGAAGTTTCTTCCACGCAGGCGCTGCGTTCCAGCCATTTTGGTGGGTCGCGGCTCCGGTTGGGTTGGCAGCGGTTATTTCATGGGCGCGCAAACGGGGTCAGTTCACGGATCAGAATGCGCCGTACGTATTTCAGGGCATACTTGTTTTGCTTGCCATTTTTATGACGGGTTATCTCGTGAATTTCCGGGTCATCGCCAGCGGATGGGCCACGGATGATTTCATTTATCCGTCGGTGGAGAAAATGTTTGTTGATAACGGGATCAGCCCGGGTGATGTCGTGATCGTCCGCAATCCGCCGGGGTATTTCATTGCTTCGGGGCGTCCATCCGTTTCGTTGCCATTCGGCGATGAAGCGACCATCCTGGCGGTCGCACAGAGATACAATGCCCGCTATCTGGTTCTCGAAAAAGGTGGCACGTTTGATGCAATCCAGGACCTGTATGATGATCCGCACAGGAACTCCTCGTTTGTGTTCTTAGGAGAAATCAATGAAGCGAAGCTCTATCGAATCGATCTGGCGCATTGATGCGCGTCTTGTGATTGCTGCTGCCGCGCTGTTGGGGGTTCTTTTTTATTTGATGGTTAGCGCCCTGATTTTTCGTATCGGTTTCCCTCTTGATGATGCATGGATTCACTTAACTTACGCGCGCAATTTTGCCGAGCATGGCGAATGGGCGTATCGTCTCGGCGAGCGTTCAGCTGGCTCCACCTCGCCGCTTTGGACGGCCCTTCTTGCAGTTGGCTTTTTATTAAATCTTGCGCCCTTTGCATGGACCTACTTTCTGGGTTGGGTTGTATTAACCTTAATGGCAATCCACGCGGAAAACGTCGCGCGGAAACTTGTTGGATCATACAAGCCGCGCCTGCCCTGGGTGGGGCTATTCTTTGTCTTTGCATGGCATCTGACGTGGTCTGCTGTCTCAGGGATGGAAACCCTTTTACATGGATTCATTGTATTCGCAGTGCTGGCCGCGCTGATGAGCGGTTCACATCGTTATCTGACTTTGGGCCTGCTTGCCGGTCTAAGCATTTGGGTCCGGCCCGACGGCTTGACATTGCTCGGCCCGATATTATTTGTCGCTTTCCTGTCTGAGGATACCTGGTCATCGCGCGGTGAAGCAATAGTGAAAACATTGATCGGATTTGGTTCATTGTTCCTTCCATATTTACTTTTCAATCTTGCGCTTTCTGGGAACCCCATGCCGAATACGTTCTATGCCAAGCAGGCAGAATATCAAGCGTACTGGTTGTCGAAGTCTTTGACGGAACGCGTTAGTAATTACCTCTGGCCAATCATGGCCAGTCCGTTCCTCGTCCTCATACCGGGTGTGTTTATATGGGCAAATAAGAATTTCCGCGCACGCAACTGGGGTGCCTTGGCCGGCATTCTCTGGTTTTTTGGTTATGTTCTGATTTATTTTATGCGTTTGCCCGCCTATCAGCATGGCAGATACATCATTCCAGCCCTGCCGATTATTTATTTGTGGGGATGGCTAGGTGTGCTTGAGTTTGCCGCATCAGTCAATTTGAACAGGAGAGTCGTTTTCTTGTGGCAGGTTCTTGCAGCAGTGTTATGTCTGGCATTCACATTCGTTGGAGCGCGCCGAAATGCCTATGATGTCTTTTGGATTGAAAGTGAACTGGTTGAAACGGCAAAATGGGTCGAGCAGAATTTGCCTGCGGATTCCGTCTTGGCTGTTCATGATATTGGTGCATTGGGATATCGCGTCCAAAACCCACTGATCGATCTGGCGGGGCTGATTACTCCCGAGGTTGTTCCTTTCATTCGTGATGAAACCCGTCTTGCAGAATATCTTGATTCAAGCGCTGCTGAATATCTGATCGTCTTTCCGAGTTTCTATCCGCAACTCACTTCCGAAAAGACTCCTGCTTTTGTAGCGGGATTGGGGTTTGATTCTCTGCAATTTGAGGAAGATATGCAGGTCTACCGCTGGAAGTGATACTTATTACGAAACTGAAATGTGCCTGGGGGGTGCTAAAAATTGCCCCCTTATGGTTACTGTGCTATACTCTTATCAAGGATATTCAGGAAAACAGATGAATGAGATAACACTGGTCATCGCAGATGATCATCCTCTTTTTCGTCAGGGGGTGGTGGACACCCTATCATTTGAGAAGGATTTTCGGATCATTGCTCAAGCCGCCGATGGGGACGAAGCGATTGAACTAATCCGCTCGCTTAAACCAAAAGTAGCGATTCTCGATGTCAATATGCCGGGATTGAATGGTCAGCAGGTCACCCATCAGGTCACTTCTGAACATCTGCCAACGCGCGTGGTTCTCCTTACAGGTTATGATGATATTGAACAGGCCATCCATGCCATACTGGCTGGGGCCGTCGGATATTGTGCGAAGGAAATAGAACCTGAGGCGCTTGCTCGCACCGTGCGCGCTGTCGCAGATGGGAAATACGCGGTCGCAGGCCATATCTTTACTCGCCGAGAACTGGATCACTGGATTGACGAGCAAATGGAAGGCGCCCGGAGATCCTATAGTGAGCCAGGTTCCCCCTTCCACCCTTTGTCAGATCGGGAGATGGAAGTGTTATCCTGCGTTGTGCGCGGCATGAGCAATAAGGAGATCGCAAGTCTGTTGGGTATTAGCCATCAGACAGTGAAAAACCATGTAACCTCCATTCTGCGAAAGTTCGGGGTTGAAGACCGGACTCAGGCAGTTGTGTATGCTTTAAAGCGAGGCTGGGTAAAATTGCAGGATACTCAAGTCAAAAACCAGGAGTAATGTTTTATGGCAATCGATACGAATACATTCGCATCTAGTGGATTGGATTTACAGGCAGAATTGGAGGAAACTGTAAAGACATTACGTGAGATCACGTTGATGATTGAGCAAAGTCAGGGGGAAGTTTCAAAGCTTTCCCAGCGCAATGCCGCCATTACTACGCATCTTCAACAAGTGCAAAATCAGCTTGATAGAATGCCGGCGCAGGAAATTCGAAATGCCTATGATTCTGCCCTGGATGCCCAGCAGCGTCTATTCGTCATGCGGGGACAACTTGAGAAATTGCAAAGCGAAAAGGCTCATCTTGACCGCTTCAAATCGACTCTTGAACGTGCTCGTGCCATGTCTGCGGGGAGCCTGGCTTCAGCAGCTGCCGGCGGACCGAAAAATCCGTTGGCAAGTGTTGAAATGCTGGTCAATGCCCAGGAAACCGAACGTCAACGCCTCTCCCGTCAGATGCACGATGGACCGGCCCAGGCCTTATCTAACTTCATCCTTCAAACAGAAATCGCGATGAGATTATTGGATGTAGACTCTGGGCAGGCGCGCGATGAATTGAACAATCTGAAAACATCTGCCATGGGCACGTTCCAAAAAGTGCGGAATTTTATATTCGAATTACGCCCGATGATGCTGGATGATCTGGGTCTGGTGCCAACCGTCCGCCGCTATTCGGACGCGTTTAAGGAGCAAACAAGCCTTGATGTAACTGTAACAGTTACGGGGAATGAGCGTCGTCTGGAGCCTTACCTGGAAGTAATGCTATTTCGAGCCATTCAGGAAGTCCTCGGGAACGCTGCTCGTCACAGTCAGGCAACACTGGTCAAAGTTGCGTTGGATATGGGGGAAGATCGTGTGCGAGTCAGTATCGACGATAACGGCAAGGGCTTCGACTCCGAATCAGTTCTACTGGGAAACAGCCTGGGGCTCAAATTGATCCAGGAGCGGGCTGAAATGCTTGGAGGGAATCTTGAGGTGGATAGCGCGATGGGAAAGGGCTCTCGGATTTCATTTGCGGTACCTGCTCGATCGTGAGTACATCATCTACAAATTCGTCAGGGCTGCATAACAGGATTGTTAAGTGAAAAAACTCATTTTGTCTAGCGTTCCTTCATGTTGTGATTAAATTGAGAGCAAATCGGCGATACGTTCAGCGCCATCGCCAATTCCCTGCCGTAATCTCGGCCCATACGTAAGGTACAGGGGGCTCTGTCTTCGGGCAGAGCCTTACTTTTTAACCAATTTAATATTATCGATTTTGATTTATACTGTATAATATTTGAGTAGAAGCACCTGCCGGGTAGCCAGGCAGAAAAGTCTAGAGAGGAGACATACACTATGCGTCGCGGACGAATTCTCATATTCCTTGTGCTGATCGTTGTGGTTGGCTTGGCTTTGTTAGCATATGCGCTAATCCAGTTTCGTGGGCAGCCTGTTCAGCAAACTGAAGCAGCACTTGTTGAAATCTATTATGCTGCACAAAACATTCCTCAGGGAACGACTATTACGCAGGAAATGCTTGGAAAGCTTGCGATTCCACCTGAAAATGTTGCTGAGGTGGAGTTCACTGTCGGTGAAGAAAACAATTTAGTTGGCCAGACTGCTCGCTTTACTTTGGAGCAAGGTGTCATCATTACATCTACAATGGTAGGCTCAGGCCCTGTCGAGATTTCAGGCCCGGCCTGGGCTGTTCAGATTCCATCGGGCATGGTTGCTGCAGCAATCCCGACAAACCGTCTGGCAACAGTAGCCTACGGTGTTAATGATGGGGCGCACGTGAATGTAAACGCCTGTATGCTTTTCGTTGACGTGGATCCATCATTCCAATCCATACTCCCAAATTTCACAGCTGTGGTGACTGGTACTGGCTTCCAGCCGGAACAATTGCCTGTGCTTTCGGCGGCAGTAACCGGTGGCGGAGAAGCTGCCAGACAAGGACGAGTGGAGCTCGATCCCACGCTTCAACAACCGTTTTACGCTGTGCCTTCTGAACCACAAAGACCGCGACTCGTCTGCCAAATGATTTTGCAGGATGTCGTTGTTATGAAGTTGGGCAATTTTGCACTACAGGCCCCTTCAGCGGACCCCAATGCCACACCTTCACCCACACAGGCCCAGCAACAAGCCGCGCCTGACATCGTTACGTTGATGGTCAATCCACAGGATTCGATCTCTCTAAATTACTTCATTTACAGTGGCACGGTACTGACCATGACTCTTCGCAATCCGAACGATACTTCGCGATTTGCAGCGGAATCAGCCCCCCTGACGAGCCTGTTAACGCAATACAATATCTCTCTCCCCTCGAAGCTGCCTTATGCAATGCAACCTAGAATTGATCAGTTGGTACCGCCCGGTTTACCAAACGATCTTGTTACCGTTCAGCCTGCGCAATAGAAACTTTAGTTGAGGTGAATACAGATTATGCCTTCGGGTGACAAAATCCGTGTCTTGATTGTTGATGATGTTTCTGAAACAAGGGAAAATGTCAGGAAATTGCTTCAGTTCGAATCTGATGTAGATGTAGTAGGGGTAGCGCGTACGGGAAAAGAAGCCATTCAACTCTCTCAGGACTTGAATCCGGATGTGGTGCTAATGGATATCAATATGCCTGATATGGATGGTATTGCGGCGACAGAAGCAATTCGTTCCAAACAACCCGTCGTGCAGGTCGTGATTCTCTCTGTGCAGGGCGATCAGAACTATATGCGCCGGGCTATGTTGGCAGGTGCCCGTGATTTTCTTACCAAGCCGCCGATGGGCGATGAATTAATTTCCGCCATTCGTCGCGCGGGCTTAATGGCTCAGAGTGAACGTTCGAAGAGCGTGCAAATTCAGGCAATCCCAACGCTCGGTAATATTGGTGTAGTCCCGAGTTTTGGAGGATTAAGAGGCAAGATAGTGGTCGTTTACAGCCCGAAAGGAGGGGCTGGCTGTACTACACTGGCTGTGAATCTTGCCCTTACTTTGCATAACGAGGATACTCCTGTCGCATTGGTGGATGGGAATCTCCAATTTGGAGATGTCGCGGTCTTCGTAAATGAGCAAGGCAAAAACACAATAGTTGATCTTGCTCCTCGGGCAGAGGAATTGGACCCGGAAATCGTTGAAGAAGTGATGCTTAAACATCCTGCATCTGGTCTTCATATCCTTGCTGCACCAAGCCGCCCTGAGTATGCTGAAAAGGTTTCAAGTGGACAATTTTCTAAAGTGCTCGAGTATCTTCGCCAGTTGTACGCATATGTGGTTGTTGATACGCCCAGTTATCTGACTGACATCACTTTATCGGCAATTGACATAAGTGATTTGATCGTTTTGATCACCACTCAAGACATTCCCGCTATTAAGAATTGCCGCCTTTTTCTCGACCTTTTGCAGACGATGGGAATCGACCGCGAGCGCATCCTGTTTGTGATGAATCGGTATGACAAACGCATCAGTATTACACCTGAACGTGTTACCGAGAATTTGAAGCAGGAGATTGCCTCGGTTGTTCCATTGGATGAGCAATTCGTGACAAAAGCGGTGAATCGCGGTATTCCTTTTGTGCTCGATAACAAAAACCAGCCTGCTACGCGTGGGATCTTTTCTTTAGCGGAAAGTGTTCGGGCTCGAGTGGCAGTTCTTGAGTCCAGTGGTGAATCGGATCGGATCGGCAGACGATAGCCTTTAGAAAACTGTAGAAGGAGATCGACAAATGTCTTTATTAAAGCGAATCGAACAAGGACAGGGCGGTAATTCCTCATCAGGTCAATCCTCATCGGACAATCCAGGAGCAGAAGGATCTCGTCTCTCGTCCTTGCAGGCGCGTCGGGTAAATGCTCCGATTACCTCACCTCAGGCTGGCTCTTATTTTGACCTGAAAACGCGGGTGCAAAACAAGTTACTGTCAGAATTGGATCCGTCCATGGATATTACCAGGACAGATGAAGTGCGCCGGACTATTCAAGACCTGTTCGAGCAAATTCTTGCGGAGGAGAACATTGTTCTTTCACGTCCTGAACGTGCGCGTTTATTCGAACAGATTTCTGCGGAAATCCTGGGATTTGGTCCATTACAGCCTCTTCTTGAAGATGAAACCATCACCGAAATCATGGTCAATGGCGCAAAGAATATTTATATCGAACGCAAAGGAAAAGTGCATCGTGTGCCTGTGACGTTTGAGAATAATGATCATGTAATGCGTATCATTGATCGTATTGTTGCCCCTCTGGGTCGTCGTATCGATGAATCCAGTCCATATGTGGATGCTCGTTTACCAGACGGTTCCCGCGTAAATGCCGTCATCCCTCCGATTTCTTTGGTTGGGCCTGTGCTGACCATTCGTAAATTCTCCCGCAATCCGATCACCATTGAGCAACTGATCCAGTTTGGGTCCATTACTCCAGAAGGAGTTCAATTCCTCAAAGCATGCGTGGAATCTCGCCTGAATGTTGTTATCTCTGGTGGTACTGGATCTGGTAAGACCACGCTGCTTAACATCCTTTCCAGTTTTATTCCATCGGATGAGCGTATCATCACAATTGAGAATGCGGCTGAACTGCAATTGCGTCAGGAGCACGTGGTCACACTTGAGTCGCGTCCCCCGAATATTGAAGGTCGCGGTGAAATTACAATTCGCCAACTGGTGATTAATGCTCTCCGTATGCGCCCTGAACGGATTATTGTAGGAGAAATTCGCGATGAGGCGGCCCTGGACATGCTGCAGGCTATGAATACTGGCCACGATGGATCAATGACAACTTTGCATTCGAACGGACCACGTGATTCATTGGCGCGCCTCGAAACAATGACATTGATGGCGGGTATGGAACTGCCCTCAAAAGCTATTCGTGAACAGATTTGCTCGGCGATTGACGTGATTTGCCATCAGGAGCGCATGCGAGATGGTACGCGTAAGATAACCAGTATTACCGAGGTAAGCGGCATGGAAGGCGAAGTCATCACGATGACCGATATCTTCGTCTTTGAGCAAAGTGGCGTTGAGAATGGGCAAATTATGGGTCGCTTGCGGCCAACCGGATTGCGCCCAAAGTTCATGGATAAAATAGAAGCCACCGGTATAAATTTGCCCCCTTCGATCTTTGGAATTGGCGAAAGGCGACGTTATTAAGTTCCAGGCAGGTAGCCTCATATGACCCCGATAATTTTGCTAGGTGGAGGTGTTCTTCTCTTGATCCTACTGATCATTGGCGCAATTGTTGCCGTGACCAGTGAAAGTTCCCTGGTCGAAGAACGCCTCGGACGATACCTTGATGAAGAAAGACCGGATCGTGAAGAGGCTTCAGGGCGGTCAATCATCACCGAATGGTTGAATCGCAGGGTGGCAAGTTCCTCCAGGGGTGACAGGGTTGCACGCGAACTTGCCCGGGCCGATCTAAAATTCAAAGTTGCGGAATATTATGCTCTGATATTTATGTCGGCCGTGGTGATGGCGTTTCTGGCCTGGTTGATTCAGCCTCATATTGCCTCTGTAGTCATTGGCGGCATCATTGGATTGTTCATCCCGCGCTTTTATGTGAAACGTCAGCAGACGGCGCGTTTGAATAAGTTTAACGATCAATTATCTGATATGTTGAGTCTGATGGTCAATGGTCTTCGTGCAGGATATTCCACCATGCAGGCATTGGAAGCGGTCAGTCGCGAGTTGCCAACCCCTATATCCGATGAATTTCGTCGCGTGGTGCAGGAAATGCAGATCGGCATTCCAATGGAAAAAGCGCTGGATAATCTATTGAGGCGCATTCCAAGCGAAGATTTGGATTTTGTTATCACGGCCATAAACGTTCAACGTGAAGTCGGTGGTAATCTCTCCGAGATTCTTGATACGATCTCATTTACTATTCGGGAACGAGTTCGAATTAAGGGCGAGATTCGTGTAATGACTGCAACGGTTAGAACATCAGCGACTGTTTTGTCGCTAATACCTGTTTTCTTGGCAGCGGCTCTTTGGTTCGTCAGCCCGGAATATATAGGAACTTTCTTTGATGAGAGCGCGAACCTGCCGCAACCACTTTGCGGTATCATCGCTGTTTCCACAATTGTCGGTATGATCGCGGCCGGTTACTTTGTGATGATGAAAATCGCTGATATAGAGGTATAAGATGACAACTGGTTTCCTCATCTTTGGCGCCATTGTACTCATCGGGGCAATCGCGGTGATTGTTGTCAGTTTGCGACGAAATGTGCAGGGAGAGGATGATGATCCCTTGCAGGCGCGCCTGGCTGAATTTATCCAGCGCGGCGATGTAACATCGTTGGAGGAGATCGAACTTTCCCAGCCGTTTAGTGAACGCGTGATTATCCCGCTCATTCGCCGCCTGGGTGAATTTTCCGCACGCTTCACCCCTCAAAAAGCAATCCAAGATACGGCAAGGAGACTCGAGCTGGCCGGAAACCCATGGCCGATTGATGCAGCAACATTTCTCGCCATACGGTTTATTCTGGCTGTTGTTCTGGGCGGTTTTTTGGTTGCGGTTGTTTTAATTTCTCCACCATCAAACCCAAATGACAATTTTATGTATATTGGCGGAGCAACCTTTGCTGGTTTTTTCCTTCCACACTTGATGTTGACGAGCAGGATTACGCGTCGGCAGAAGGAAATTCGCAAGGCAATGCCTGATGCCTTGGATCTGTTGACGATCTGCGTTGAAGCTGGTCTTGGTTTTGATGCGGCGATGTCGAAGGTCAGTGAGAAATGGGATAACGAACTTTCGCTGGCATTTGCCCGCACAATTCGTGAAATTCAGCTAGGCAAGGTTCGGCGCGACGCATTAAAAGATATGTCTGACCACCTGGGCATCCCGGAGATGATGAGTTTCGTGGCAGCAATTATTCAGAGCGAACAGCTGGGTGTGAGCATGGCCAAGGTGTTGCGTATTCAGGCCGATCAAATGCGCCTAAAACGCCGCCAGCGCGCGGAAGAAGAGGCTCATAAGGCTCCAATTAAGATGATCATTCCAATGGCTTTATTGATATTTCCAACCATTATGATCATCATTCTGACACCCGCCGCCCTGCAGATCGCCAATTCGCTTGGCTAAAATAGTATTAATAAGTATTTGTGAATCGGATACCTTGGTCATATCGACTGTATCGGTGGACCTGGAAGGGGTTGGATCTGCTTTTCCCACCTGTGTGTGGAGGATGTGGAAAAGTGGGATGGCGTTGGTGCCCGGACTGTCAGGAACGCGTCCCGCGCATAAATAAGCCATTCTGTGACAAATGCGGGATTCCAACAAAGGGGACCGATATCTGTGAAAAATGCCGGTCGAATCCGCCTGCCTATCGCATGATGAGATCGTGGGCGGTTTTCGATTCACCCGTCCAGAATGCGCTTCACACCATTAAATACCGTGGAAATATTGGTTTGGGAGACATGATTGCCATGCAGATGACCGATTACTTCCATGCCCTGCAGTGGCCCGTGCAGGCAATCATACCTGTTCCACTTGGAAAAAACCGTCTGAAAGAACGCGGATATAATCAAACTGCTCTGGTGGCGCGGCCGCTTGCCCATGAGGTCGGAATGGAATATCTTCCCCAAGCGCTACGGAAAACGCGCGAGACCCGCTCGCAGGTGGGCTTGACTGCCTCTCAGCGGCAGGAAAATGTCCATAACGCCTACCAGGCTGACCCTGAGGTCGTGAAGCGGCGGTCCATCCTGCTCATGGATGACGTTGCTACAACAGGTTCCACCATCTCTGCTTGTACGGAAAGCCTCCTTTCAGCAGGCGCCCACGATGTTTATGTGCTGACAATAGCGCGTGCACTTTCACATCATAATCTAAATCGTGTTTGACAATTGCCCGCCTGGGCAATTGATAAGTTTTTCAGGAGGTCCTATGGCTAACAAGGTTGAGGCCCTGGCCCGCAATATGCGGCTGACCGATAATACGCGCGAGTATGTTGAGAAGAAGTCCGCTAAGCTGGAACGATACCTTCAGGAAATTGACGAGATCCGCGTTGAATTGTCTCATGCAAAGGCGGCTCGCAATGCAGCCGATCGGCAGGTGGCGCAGATCACGGTGCGCGGCAAGGGATTCATTCTTCGCACCGAAGAGCGCGCAGACGAGCTGCATGCTGCCTTCGATGCCGCGCTGGATAAGATGCAGCGGCAGATCGATCGCTATAAAGGCAAGCATTATCACGGTCGCGGTGATGGACGTTCTGCGGCAGATGTTGTTCTGGAAGAGGAATTGCCGGTCGACGAAGATACCGGCGAGCTGATGCCGCTTATTGCCCGGCGCAAAAAGTTTACAGTGTTACCGATGAATGAGGAAGAGGCAATCGAGCAGATGCGTTTGCTCGGGCATGATAACTTCTTCGTCTTTTTCAATGCGGAACGGAATTCAATCCAGGTGTTGTATCGGAGACGTAATGGCTCATACGGCCTGATCGAGCCTGTGATTGGCTAGTAGTTTGATGAGTTGAAAATAGACTAGCCCGACAACGCACGTCGGGCTAGTATTTTCCAGGAGAGAATATGGAATATACGGATGATGATGTTGAAGAACAGAATGTCAATTTAATGAATATTGATATAGAATCCGCAAAAAAAGCCGTTCATAGTTTATTGCAGGCTGTAGGGGAAGATCCAGAACGCGAAGGCTTGAAAAACACACCGGACCGGGTGGCACGCATGTATTCAGAACTTCTGAGTGGATATGGGGCAGATCCTGCAAAGATCATCAATGGTGCCTTATTCAATATCAATTATGATGAGATGGTGCTTGTACGTGATATCGAGTTCTACAGTTTATGCGAACATCATATGCTGCCATTTTTAGGACGCGCACATGTTGCTTATATCCCCGCAGGCAAGGTACTCGGGCTTTCAAAAATCCCGCGCATGGTGGATATGTATGCCAGGCGGCTGCAAGTGCAGGAGCGCATGACGCGTCAGATTGCAGACTTTCTTCAGGAGTTTTTGGCGCCGCAGGGAGTGGGTGTCGTAGTCGAAGCGGTGCATTTGTGTTCAATGATGCGTGGTGTAAAAAAGCACGATGCACGCATGACGACTTCTGCAATGCATGGTGCATTTCGTGCAAACCTGGCAACCAGACAGGAATTTCTTGAAAATATCTCGCGGTCTCGGGTCGACCTTCTGTGATATTTTCGCAGAAAACGTGCTTGTATATGTGGATAACAACTCACGCGGCGCCAAACCGCTTCAGATCTGAACCTTGTTGCTGTTCCCACTAAAGTGACTTAATACTTCGGGACGCGCCTCCATCCACACCTCTCGGCGGAGGCGCGCTGCTGTTCTGATGATCTGTTCCTGTGTCAGAGGGTTTTGGTAATCAGCGTAAATTTCCGCAAGCGGGACAATAACAAACGCGAACTTCCAGAATTTATCGTTGTAAGGCTTGTCATCGAATAGCACGATGTCTATGTCTATCGTGCGCGGAACGGATTTATTCTCACTTCTTTTACGCCCGAGTTCTGCTTCTATCGGACGGATGATCCGCTCTTTCAATTCGGCCTGCATAAAAGGCGAAAGGAATGACACGCATGCATTCAGGTAATTAGGTCCCGCCGTGCCAACCGATCTCGACTCCCAGGCACTCGAAACCGCTTGTACCTCGCCGTATTTATGTAACAATTCAACAGCCTGGACCAGGTTAATCTCAGGCTCAATGTTTGATCCTAGATTTAAATAGGCCAGGTGTGATTCATTCATCGCGGCTTCGTTCGATCTCCACTCCGACTGATCCTGCAAATCGGACAGCCCCTGGCTTCTCTACACGTACAATGACCTTTTGCACGCCTTTATCCTCAAAGCAGATTTTAGCCAGATCGTTTGCCAATGCTTCGACCGTTAATCTTCCTGCGCTTTCGGCGCGGGCCTGGATTTTTTTGCTCATAGTGCTGTAATTGACACAGTCTTCCAGGTTGTCTGTTTCACCTGCACGCTTCGCATCAGTGAACAGGGTTAAATTGATCAAAATATCCTGAGCGCGTTTGCGTTCCCAATCATTGACTCCGATAATGCCACGCGCCAGCAAATCTTTGATAATGACTTTGTCCATAATTGAGTTCCTCTTCGTTCTACGTGTAGCCATACTCGTAATTCATACATAAGTGTCGACAAGTGTTTTTACACCAAATGTCGTCCACCATCCACATGAAGAATTTCGCCCGTGATATACGAAGGCCCGCTGAGCAGGAAGAGCAGGGCATCTTCCACTTCGTTTGCTTTGCCCCATCTTTTTGCAGGGATGGATTTTGTGATCTCAGGATTTACATCCCCCCCTGCAGGTGGCAGGATCGCGCCCAGTGCCAGTCCGTTGACGGTTATGTTCGGGGCCAGCGCGACGGCCAGTGACTTCGTCATCGCCGCAAGTGCAGATTTGCTTATGGTGTATGGGAAATGATCCGCTCCCGGGCGCAGGGCGCGCCAATCAAGGATATTCACGATGCGTGAGCCACGCATGGATCTTGCGTGTGCCTGTTTCGCGAATGCCTGACTTAACAAAAACGGGGCCGTTAAATTTATCGCCATGTGCTGCTCCCAATCTTCGATGGAAGTCTTTTCCGGTGACAAAGGCTCGAATACCGCCGCGCTGTTTACCAGTCCATGCAAAAGTGAGGTTTCATTGATCTGTGGGATCAGTTCTTGGGTCTCAATTGAATCGCTCAAGTCCGCTTTGAAGACCCAGGCGCGGCGGCCCAATCCTGTTATTTCAGTGCGAACGCGTTCTGCTTCCTCATCCGAATGCCCGTGATGGATTACGATATCTGCACCCGCCCGCGCACATGCCAGTGCCAACGACCTGCCCAGGCGCCGCGCCGCGCCGGTTACAAGGATGCTTTTATCTTTCAAGGGCAAATCATTCATGTCGAAAAAATTGTATCATCGAAAGGCTATTCCCTAATCGGTCATATTTTACCCAGATTATTGACGTCATTTTTCAGATGTGCTAAGATATTTTTATCCTACAAAAGGAGGTACCTATGAGTGTATTGAAAGACGCATCGGTTCTCGAGGATGATGTTGAGTTTACAGAAGAACAGCACGATATCTGGCGGACTTTGTACAATCGTCAATTTCCCAAAATTGAAAAATATGTTTGCAAGGAATACCAGGAGGGCTTCAAACTTCTGCAGCTTCCAGCGGACCATATTCCTTCCGTCCGCGAATTGAATGAAAAGATCACTCCCCTTACAGGCTGGAAGACAGTCCGCACAAAAGTCCGTTACTCGGACGCCGTGCAGTGGTACAAACACTTTGCAGCGAAAGAATTCCTTGTCACTGATTTTGTCCGCTCGCGCGAAGAACTGGACTTTACACCCGAGCCCGATATGTTCCACGATGTCTTTGGTCATCTACCGTTCTTTACACTCAAGCATTATGTGGAAATTCAGGAGATGTTTGCGCCAGCTTTCCACAAGTCCACGGCCGATGAACAGCGCGAAAACATAAAACGCCTTGCCTGGTTTAGCACAGAGTTCGGTCTGATCCGCGAAAATGGAGAGCTCAAAATTTTCGGCACGGGGCTGATCTCTTCAAAAGGTGAAATGGAGCACGTTCTTGCGGATAATACTCCCATCATGCCTTTCAAGTGGGACACAATCGCCAATTTCGAGAAAGCCATCTGGAGTTTCAACAAAACCTTGTTTGAGTTTGACTCTCTGGATGCGCTGAAAGCGGAGCTCGCGCGTTACTTCGATAGCTTCTAATCGAAGCTTTCACATCCGGATAAGGAACCGCCTCATCCTTCGCAGATGGGATGGTTTTGTTATCAGCTTTTCTCGCGTTGGAAACCTGATTCAAGGAGCGCGAGCGTGGCGAGAAGAGTTATCCAAGCAATGACTTGCGCAAGGCGTAACCCACCGAAAATCAACGTGCTGTCTCCGCGAAAGGCTTCGAGAAAAAGACGCGCCGCGGCCGTCAGTGCGGCAAAGGTGAGGAAGGAAACACCGGAGGGTGAATCCGTTTTTCGGAACCAGATCAGCCCAAAGATCAGGAGAGAGGCGATGAGTTCATATATCTGACTTGGATGCCGCGTCGCGCCCCATAAGTCAACACCCCAGGTTGAATTGGTTGGGCTTCCAAATGCGGTGCCCCCGGCGAGATGCGTGAGAGATACTCCAATTGCGAGTGTTGCGAAGAAAGGTGTGAGCGCATCGAGCGCGGGCCAGAGGGAAAGCTTTTGTCGCTGACCATATACAAACCCGATAAGTAGAGAGGACATGAGCGCGGCAAATGGATCGAAAAGGTCTGGGTTGGGTGAGAAGAGACTAAGGGGGCTTTGTGCGAACGCAGAAAAATGCGAAAGCGCATAAAGTACACGGCCACCCAGGATATATCCCAGAATGCTGTAATATACGAGGTTATTGAGCGTCTCTTTTGAAATGCCATGCCGCTCGCTTCGTTTCTCGGCGAGCGCAAGACCAACCCACAGCGCGGCGAGGAGCAAAATAAGATGGCGGGGTGGAGCAAAGAGAGAACGGAAAAGCGAAACCATTATTCCAGGATCTCCTCAACACGAGTTCGGAGCAACGCTTCAGCCATGGGTCCGCCGATGACGACTTCGTTGATGATCCCATTTCGATCAACGAAAAAAGAGGATGGGAGCGACCGCAATTGATAATCATCAGCCATCTCGCCCGTTTCATCCAGGAGGATGGGGAAGCTGAGGCCCTGCTCGGTGACGAACGGCAGGACCGCGAAGGGATCATCTTGATAGGTCATGTTAACAGCGAGAACCATAAGACCTTGATCCTTGTATTCAGTGTAAATTTTTTCTATCGTCTGCATTTCAGCCCGGCATGGTGGGCACCAGGTCGCCCATAAATTGACCAGCACCGCCTGCCCACGCAGATCGGACAATTTTATAGATTCGCCCGCCGGTGTCTTCAAATTGAAGTCTGGCGCGAGGAATCCCTGTTGCGGGGCCGGGATCTTTCCCGATGTAGATGTCCCCGATTGGTCTGCACTTGCAAAAGTCCACGCAAGCCCGAGTAGTAGAATGATCGAATAAATGATTCTGCGTTGATTTTGTTGCATAACTGTCCTTTTTCGGCTACACTGGTACTGTAGGTTTATTCCAGTCAATTCTTACGAGCCTTGCGATGACCTCAGATTCCATCTTCGTTGGTGTTCATCTCTCTTATGGGCGCGAGCCCCTCACCTTTGCACTGCTGGATAATGATTTGAAATTGATTGAGCTTGCGGGTGGCGGCCTACAGGATGCAAGCACGATTCTTTCCGAGCTGCAATGGGTGACGGTCTGTGTCGCCTCGCGCTCGAAATCCAAAAGTGTCAAGTCCGCAAATTCAAGTGCTTTGTTTTACGAACAATTGGGGAATTTGTCATTTCGACCCTACCCGGCCAAGAAGGATGCGCGCCATTGGCTTAAGACCGATGTCGATGAATCATTCAGCCTCCTTCTACGGAAGAAATTGTTCTCGCGACGTACGCTCGAAGGACGCATTCAGCGCGCTCTGATCCTATACGAACAAGGTTTACAGATTATTGATCCGATGGAATTCTTCGAGGAGATCACGCGCTACAAATTGATGCAGGGGATTCTTCCGGTCGAAAACCTGTATACATCCAAAGAATTGGATGCATTGGTCGCGGCATATGTGGCATGGATGACAGTCAATAAGCCCGGGCAGTTTACTATGCAAGGCGAATTCATTCTGCCATCGCAAGAATAAAACTTTCTCTCAAATGAAAATCCGCTACTGGCGCGGGGTGCACAAGTGCCCAGTAAGTTTCGCTTCCCTCTTTGGTTTGGATGATCGTTGCAACCCCAACTTCCAAAATCTGCTCAACTTTGATAATGGGATTCAGATCAACAGTAGCATTCAACAGAAAGCCATTTTTATGTTTCTGTACATCGAACTGCAACTGCTGAATTGACATCTCCTCCCTAAAGCCGATTCTCCTGTATGCGTCCATGCGATAGACATTCCAGTCCCTTGAGGGGGACAGGTTGAATTCCCAGTATTGTGGCAGATCTTTGACTGCGAGGAAAAACTCAAAGCAGGTGGCTTTCCACAGCTCCTCTTTGCGCCTGGGATTAACTGATAAGGTCGGCAGCAGGATATCCTCTATTTTTCCATGAAGCGCATAGTGAATCCCAAGTAAGTTATTCTGGCGAACAAGCCCTCCTTTGATCGTTAGGTCAGGAACAGCGGG
>Ga0209322_10000722_pt1 | contig 19425 bp, 15 predicted proteins | sample Rifsed19ft1_FD_184013 | JGI IMG/M metagenome (GOLD analysis project Ga0209322, IMG submission 184013) | Soil microbial communities from Rifle, Colorado, USA - sediment 19ft 1 (version 2) | ecosystem: Environmental > Terrestrial > Deep subsurface > Rock core/Sediment | place: Rifle, Colorado... | reverse complement strand
AAGTACAATTAACAAACGCATATATTTCATGGTTCTGCTCCTTTCCAATGAATTCAGTTTTTAAAACTTTTTCCTTATCTTCAAATTCCTCAATTATTTCCCTATCTTTAATTTCTTCATATAAGTCCCATAAAGATTTTTTTAGTAAATTTGAAGAATCACAATTATAATATTTTTTGGCAAGTATACCCATACATCAAGTAAAAGTTATTCTATATATTTATCTATTATTTTTTCAGCTTTACATTTTGAAATATTAAAACTCTGCCAACTTTTTTGATATTCAAGATCTAATTTTCTTTCATTAAAATATTCTATGATTTCCTCAGCAATTTGTTTTTCTTCTGAGTCCGATGAACTTTTAACCGATATAAGAAGCCTCTGCATTTCAGATGTAGCATCATAGGATAGACCTTTTAAATAAACCATATCAATTTGTCCAGTTTCAAAATAACGACTGATGTTATTTTTTGCTATTATGATATCTACATTTGCAAAATTCATTATTATATAAATTGCAAGTGAGATTATAAAATAAGATTTAATTATAGGGAGCTTTGGATACCAAATATAAATAATATTAATAACAAACAAGAAAAACAGCATTATCATAAAAGCCTGAACAAATATCCTAAGATATGTAAATCCATATGCCTGCTCATAAACCAACATTCTATAAAACGCTGATACTAGTAAAATAAAGGTAAAAATTACAAGTAAGGTAAGAAGAGCCCTAATAGCAACAAAGATTCTTTTATTATCTTTTTTTACAAATGTGATACCGAAAAGTAGAATTCCAAAATTGATAATTGATACAATAACCAGTTCAAAAAAACCTCTTCTTGCATATTCTGCATAAGTGTAAGAAGAAGGCAAAACAAAAGAACTTCCACCAAAAAGATAAGCAAACTGAATAATAGAGAATACAGCATAAACTGCATTGATTAAAACTAGTAAAGTCAATAAAATTACAGGATCAAAAAATAATTTCCATTTTATTTTACTATATGTAGACCCTTCTCTCTCATCAAAGGCTTTTATTAAAGCCCATAGAAAACAAGTCGTATAAACTGAAACTGTAATTATTACTAAAAAGTGCCTGATAATTTTTGAAATAGGGATATTTAAAAAAAGATTCTTAAACACAATATCTGCGGACGAGAGAAGCCATATAATAATTGCTAGAATTGGAACTGAAATCAATATACCTAGGAATATTTTTGGAAGAACTCTACTTTTACTATCTTTGCCTCCATGATCGGTTATCTTAAATAATGTTAAAAATGGTTTATGTATAAACCCAAAAGGCACAAAAATCCTCTTTGCGATATCTCCTATAAACCTTATATCCGACCAATCTGATTTATTCACCTTTGTAACCAAAGAACTAAACATTATTATTAGAATAGGAACAATTAGATAGTTTAAAATCTTGAGTACTTGATTAGAGTAGATGAAGAAAGTTGCTGTAAGTAATAATATAGGAATTGTAAATAACCACAACAAATTATTTAATTTTTTTAAAGAACCCCAAAAGCTTCCTAAAAGTATCAGTAGAATCAGAACAATAAAAATCAGATAAGAAATACCTAGTGTCTTATTGTAGAAAAAAATATCGAATGAGACTCCAATTATTAATCCGTAAAAAAGAAGCCAATACTTTTTACGTTCTAATTCCATAGAATTAATATCCAGTATAGAACTCTTTATTTAAAACCTTTAGAAGTATCAATTACATATTATATAGCTTGATATTATAACAACTATTATACTCAAAAGAAACTGGTAATAATAAAGAACTTTTTATATTTGATATGATTGGCTCCCCCAAGGTGTGGAATTTAGAACCAAATTTTTAATGAATTAATTGATTTGAAAAATTTATTTATTAACTAAATAATATAGATTTTTAATTTGGCTGGGCATAGTAGACAAAGTTAAAACCAAGATAATTAATTTTGATAAAGATATTTTTTTACCTGAATTTATTCTATAAATTAATGCTATTTCTAATTAAATTTTAAGATGTATAATAAAGATGTATAATAATATTGTAATAATAAAGCTTTAATAAAGCTTTAATAAAGCTTTAAATAATATTGATATTTTATAAGAGAGGAGGACCACTATGCTTGAGCAAATCCATAAACACCTTGTTTCAGAAATTCAACAAAATACTCGTACTGATACCATTTTTATTATAACCGCTATTTTACTTAACCTGTTGTCTTTAGGAGTAAACTCTGCAATGGCAAGTAGTTCGCGGGAAGACACAAGCCTATTTTTAGTTATGTTTATAATGGTAGCCCTTGTCATAGTAGTAAACATTATAGTAATAATAGGACTTATTAAAGGAAAACAGACTAGGGTTAAATTAACTAATGGACTAATAAAAATGTATAAGGACCAAAATGTAGATAAATACTATGACTCATCATTACTGCTAAATTATAATACGAGATACAATCTTTTCATTTTAGTAGTTGTTTTTATTGGTGCAATTGCTATTGCTATTCCTTTTATAATTAGATAATGAAGCAGAGCTAAATAAATATTTAAATTGGCTCCCCGAGTAGGACTTGAACCTACAACCCTTCGGTTAACAGCCGAATGCTCTACCATTGAGCTATCGGGGAACTGGGATGGCACGATATGCTATTATAGTATATAAGAAGTTTATTTCAATAGTAATTTAACATGAGCAGTTGAAATAAACTAATCAAATAATTCTGACTTTAAACACTGAATTTCAGCTTTAAATATATCGTAGCGGGAAATATCATGACTATCCTAGTGCTCGAGAAAATCCCTCAATACTCCGCTTCTATTCGGATGTCTTAGCTTCCCCAGAGTTTTTGATTCTATCTGTCTGATTCTTTCCCTGGTAACCCCGAATTCTCTGCCGACTTCTTCTAAGGTTCTGGGATGACCATCCTGCAGCCCAAATCTCAGCTGGATTACTTTTCTTTCTCTATCGTTTAATGTATTTAAGACTTCCTGAAGCTGCTCCTGAAGCATTGTAAAGGAAGCTGCATCAGAAGGTGCCTCTACTTCGGAATCTTCTATGAAATCTCCAAGATGGCTGTCTTCCTCTTCCCCTATAGGAGTTTCAAGAGATACGGGTTCCTGGGAGATTTTCATTATCTCTCTTACTTTTTCAGGAGAAAATTTCATCTTTTTTGCAATCTCTTCCGGAGAAGGTTCTCTGCCTAATTTTTGCAGAAGCTGTCTCTGTATTCTTATCAATTTATTTATTGTTTCTACCATATGCACGGGGATCCTAATGGTCCTTGCCTGATCGGCGATAGCTCTTGTTATTGCCTGCCTGATCCACCAGGTGGCATAGGTAGAGAATTTATAACCTTTTTTATAATCGAATTTTTCAACCGCTCTTATAAGGCCAAGGTTTCCTTCCTGTATCAGGTCCAAAAACAACATTCCTCTTCCCACATATTTTTTAGCAATGCTTACGACAAGTCTTAAATTAGCTTCAACCAGCATCCTCTTGGCCTCCGGATCACCCAGTTCAATCTTTTTGGCAAGTTGAACCTCTTCGAAAGCTGTCAAAAGTCTTACTTTACCGATTTCTTTAAGGTACATCCTGACCGGATCATTTGTAGGAGATTTTATGGTCAGATCCAATTTTCTGCTGAAAATTTCCTCTCCGTTTTTCTTACCCGGATTTCCGGTGTCAATATCCTCATCTTCCTCGTTTATGATCTCTATACCCAGATTCTGGATGACATCGTAGATATTTTCAATCTGATCTTTGGACAGCTCTATATCCGAAAGAGTTTCGGTAATCTCTTCGGTAGTCAAGATACCATCGGTCTTACCCTTATTTATCAGCATTTTTACTTCTTCCAGCTTAAACTCTGATCCTCTTTTCATATAATTCACCTCAAAACTTAAATTATTTTCAAATTCATTTTTTCTTTTTCCAGCTCTACCAATCTCTGATACAACTCATCATATTTACTTGCGATATCGTCTTCTAACTTGCCGCCCGCATTCTTATTTTTTTCATACTCCATCATTTTTGTTCTGATGTCCTCGATTTCTTCGGAAATGCGTACTTGCTTCAAATTATTGATTATCTCACTGGCTACAAGGTCCATATTCTGACTTGTATAATGCGGTTCACTAAATAAAATATAATTATATAGTTTTCTCACATCCTCGTTTTCTACCGTTCCAGACGTAATTTTTATTGGAAAGTTTATCCTTTTATTGTCTTCTTTTGCCCTTGCAACCTCATTTCTTATAATAAGATAAAGCTGTCTCGTATCCTCGAATCTAAAATATTCCGGTCCCAGATTCAAAAATTCATCGATCTTGTTTCCCTGTCCATTTATTATCAATTTTAATGCTTCGACTTCTATTCTTTTCAAGGGAACAATATTTTCGCTTCCGTATTCTTTCTTTTCAATTCTCTGATCCCCGCCTGTGTGAATGATTTTATTCCTGCGGTCGTATTGCCTCTTTAACATTTCTTCCATAAGCAGACTCTCTTTAAGGTTCAATTTCTGGGCAACTCTTTTTATGCACTCCTCCTGAATGATGCTTGAAGAGAGGGTGGATATGAACCTTATGAGATGATCGCTGGCCTTAAGTTTACCTGCCAGATTGCCGATATCATACCTTTTTATTATTGCATCAATAGTAAAATCAATAATGGTTGGCGAATCCTCGATCCTTTTTATAAAAGCTTCTTTTCCTCTTTTAAATATATAATCGGCAGGATCATAACCTTCTTCCAGTACGGCTACTCTGATATTCAGGTTATTCTCATAATATAGATCCAGTTTTTCATTATATTCCCTTAATCTCTCTATCCCCTTTAGAGAAGCATTCATACCAGCCGTATCGCTATCGAAAACCAGAACTATATTCTTTGTAAACCGCCCCAGTACTTTTATCTGATCCGGAGTAAGTGCGGTACCAAGACTGGCAACAGTGTTTCTTATTCCGGATTGGTGCAGAGCCATTACATCCGTATATCCTTCCACTATAAGAACTTCATCCTTTTCTACAATCTGATTTTTAGCCTGGAATATCCTGTATATATTTTTACCTTTCGAATAAAGCTTTGTTTCAGGGGTATTTATATATTTAGCTTTCCCGCTGGCTGTTTGACTACTTCCCTGAATAATTCTTCCCCCGAAACCTATCGTTTTTCCCACTATATCCTGAATAGGGAACATGATTCTTCCCCTGAAGCGGTCATATATTTCACTGCCGCCTTTTTTACTTTCGATGGCCAGCCCACATTTAATCAATTCTTCAGGCTTGTATCCTCTTTTTTTGGCAAAATTTGAGAAGTCGTTCCAGCTGTCCGGACTATATCCTACTTCAAATTCCTTTAAAGTCTCCTCGGTAAAACCCCTGCTTTTTAAATAATTAAGTGAAGGCAGGCCTTTTTTACTGTTAAAAAGTATATAACCAAAATATTTTTTAGCTTGTTCATTAAGTTCCACCAGCCGGTCTTTTGATTTCGATGATTCTTTCGAAAAACCGCTGTAATTATACTTCAGAGTGTAACCGGTCTTTTTTGCCAGGAATTCTATTGATTCCACAAACTCCAAATTTTCAATCTTCTCTATAAAATTTATTACGTCGCCGCCTTCTCCACAACCAAAGCAGTGGTAAAGCTGCTTTGAAGTATCGACCGTAAAAGATGGAGTTTTTTCCTTATGGAAAGGACAGAGTCCGGTATAATTCCTGCCAGCCTTCTTGAGCCTTACATAACCTGAGACAATGCCATAGATGTCTGTTCTGGATTTTAATTCTTCTACTTCGCCCTCTTTTAGACTTTGGTTCATTTCTCTTCTGAATGTTTGAAATATGGCAATAATAATATATCTGGCAAAATCTTTTCGGAAAAAAATCAAACTACTATCACTTCATAAATACAACGGGACTGTATTTATTTTACCACTAATATATTATTTATTAGAGGGGTTATAGCTAAACATCCAAAAAAACTTCTTTGTATTTTTTATCTTCCTTTATAGCTGCATGTGCAGCAGCAAGTTTGGCAATCGGAACCCTGTATGGTGAACAGCTCACATAATCCATTCCTATCATATGACAGAATTCGACTGACCTGGGATCGCCTCCATGTTCCCCGCAAATACCGACTTTTAGATTCTCTCTGGTTTTCCTGCCTTTTTCAAATCCCATTTTTATCAATCGGCCAACACCTTTGCGGTCTATCGTGGCGAAGGGATCTTTTCCCAGGATTCCTTTTTCTATATATTCAGGAAGAAATTTACCTGCGTCATCTCTTGAAAATCCAAAAGTCATCTGAGTTAAATCGTTTGTTCCAAAGCTGAAAAACTCAGCTTCTTCCGCTATTTCGTCTGCAACAACACATGCTCTTGGAATTTCTATCATAGTTCCAACCTTATATTCAAACTTTAGATTTTCTTTCTTCATTATCTCATCGGCAACTTTCACTATCTCTTCTTTCAATATCTTGAATTCCTTTACGATTCCAACCAGCGGAACCATCACTTCTGGTTTGACTTTGTATCCCTGCCTGGTAAGTTCTACAGTTGCCTCAAATATGGCTCTTACCTGCATTTCGAGAATTTCAGGATATGTAATTGATAACCTGCATCCTCTGTGTCCCAGCATCGGATTCATTTCATGAAGAGAATTAATAGTCGCCTTTAATTCATCGAATTCCAGACCCAGCTCCCCCGCTATTTCCGTTATATCTTCATCTGCAGTGGGTAAAAATTCATGTAAAGGCGGATCCAGAAGTCTAATGGTCACAGGCAGGTCATTCATAACCTGGAATATTTCCATAAAATCTTTTTTCTGATATGGAAGAAGTCCTGCAAGAGCTTTCTCTCTTTCTTCCCTGCTGCCGGCTACTATCATCTTCCTCATGGCTTTTATTCTATCTGCTTCAAAGAACATATGCTCCGTTCTGCAAAGACCGATTCCCTCAGCTCCGAATTCCAGAGCAACCCTGGAATCATTGGGGGTATCGGCATTCGTTCTTACTCCTATCTTTCTGAATTCATCGACCCAGCTCATAAATTTTTTGAAATCTTTTCCCATTTCAGGATCCACTACCGGAATTTTACCCTTAAAAACCTCTCCAGTTGAACCATCCAGGGTAATCCAATCGCCTTTGTTTATCCTACTGCCATTTACTTCAAAATACTGTTTGCTCTCAAATACTTTGATGTCTTCCGCACCTGCCACGCAGCTTTTACCCATGCCTCGCGCCACTACAGCAGCATGTGAGGTCATTCCTCCCCTTGCAGTCAGAATTCCCTGTGCCACGGCCATGCCCTGAATATCTTCGGGAGATGTTTCCGTTCTCACCAGAATCACATTTCCATTCTTTGCCTCTTTTACAGCCATATCCGCATCAAAAACTACCCTGCCCAGTGCCGCGCCCGGCGATGCAGGAAGTCCTTTTGTAAGCAACTCTGCATTTTCTTTGGCTTTATTATCAAGCTGCTTGTGCAGAAGCTGATCCAGCATCTGTGGTTCCACTCTGGTTACGGCAGTTTTTTTATCTATATATCCCTGTTCGGTCATATCGACTGCAATCTGAAGAGCGGCAGCTGCCGTTCTCTTACCGGTCCTTGTCTGAAGCATATACAGTTTTCCTTCCTGCATTGTAAATTCCAGATCCTGAATATCCTTGTAATGTTCTTCCAATTTTTTTCTTATGTCGATCAGCTGGTTGTAAATATCCGGCATTTCTTCCTGTAATTTGGAAATATGCTGAGGGGTTCTTATTCCGGCAACCACATCTTCACCCTGTGCATTCATCAGATATTCACCATAAAATTTATCTTCACCGGTCGAAGGATCCCTGGTGAAGGCTACGCCTGTTCCTGAATTTTCTCCCATGTTCCCAAAAACCATAGCCTGTACATTTGCCGCAGTACCGATATCATGGGGAATATCATTAAGATTTCTATAAGATATGGCCCTTTTATTGTTCCATGATCCAAATACTGCATCTATGGACATCCTCAGCTGTTCTCTGGGGTCCTGAGGGAAATCTTTACCTTTAGCCTCTCTGATTATTTTTTTATAATCTTCTACAAGTTCCTTCAGATCCTCTGCGGTCAGATCGGTATCAAACTTCACATTTTTTTTATCTTTTTTTGCCTGAATTGCTTCCTCAAATTTATCGTGTTCCACATCCATTACCACATTTCCAAACATCTGGACAAATCTTCTATATGAATCCCAGCCAAATCTTTCGTTTTTGGTTTTTTTGATCAGCGCCATAACTGTTTTATCATTCAGACCAAGGTTCAGTACCGTATCCATCATTCCGGGCATAGAAAAAGCAGCCCCGGATCTTACTGAAACGAGGAGTGGATTCTCCTCATCTCCAAAACTCATTCCCATTTTTTCTTCCAATTTTTTTAGATTCTCATCTATCTGTTCATCCAGACCTTCAGGATATCTCTTGCCAAGTTCATAAAAAAGATTACAGACTTCTGTTGTTATAGTAAAACCAAAAGGTACCGGCAAACCTATATTGGTCATTTCTGACAGATTTGCGCCTTTACCTCCCAGAAGTTCTCTCATTTCCTTAGAGCCTTCTCCAAAAAAATATACATACTTTTTAGAAGCCATTTTGTATCAAACCCTTTCTTGATTTAAAATTGCCAATTTATCATATAATTGTAAAAAACAAACCGCATTATGATATCAGAAAAATGAAAAAAAAATAAGAGTAGAATGATTAAATAGGGTTTCTATATTGATTTAATTCTTATCCACAATCAATTTAGAAAAATCTGCCATCGTCATATAAAGATCAACTGTTTTTTTAATTAGATTGATCCTATTGGTTCTTATTTTCTCGTCTTTATCCATAACCAGGACCTTATCAAAAAATTGATCCACTGCCTCTCCCAGCTCGGTAAGTTCAATAAGAACCAATGTATAGTATTTTTTAATTACAAGGTCTTTTATCTTGGATTTCTTTTTTTCTATAGATGAAAATAGTTTCTTTTCATACTCTTCTGCCAGAAGTTTCTCACTTACTTCCCCGAACTCTTTTTTCCCAATGATATTTTTACACCGCGTCATAGGGAAATAAATCCTTTTTATATCCTTATTTGCAATAAATTCTTCTATCGCTGCATATCTCAAATCGATATCTATAATAGATCCACGCCCTGACTGGAGGATCGAATCCAGGATATCCAGTCTCTTTCCCTTTTTCTCCAATAAGAACCTGAGTCTCGCAATTATGAAATCCCTGACTTCACTGGTGATCTTTGAAACATTAGTACCTTTTAAATCATAAGATTCAAGATATAATTTAAGGTCATAACTTATCAAATCGGCCAATTCAAAATCATATTTGCCTTTAAGTATAGATAGAACAATACCGGAGGCTTTTCTTCTTATTGCAAAGGGATCCGCTGAACCTGAAGGTATTTTCCCTGCAATAAACATTCCAGTTATTGTATCCATTTTATCTGCAACGGAAAGTATAAGTCCGATATCCGTTGACGGCAGAATATCACCGGCAAACCTTGGAAGATAGTGTTCAAAGATTGCATCCGCAACCGCGAATTTTTCACCCTTTTCCCTTGCGTATTGACGACCGACTATTCCCTGCAGTGCCGGGAACTCCACTACCATGCTTGTCACAAGATCGCATTTACACAGCATACTTGCCGATGCAAGATCAGAGGATATACTATGCTTACCTTTAAGATTACCGCTGCAAGGCATATCTGCCAGATATGTACTTAATTTTTTCAGCCTTATAGCCTTGTCATACAAACTGCCAAGACCGGAAAAGAAGATCACTTCTTTCAATTTTTCTGTCCAGTAGGTAAAATCATACTTCCTGTCCTCTTCGTAAAAATAAGCTGCATCTTTAAGTCTTGCCTTAAGTACCCTCTCATTGCCTTTCTTTACTCCGCCTTTATCTTTTATTCCATTCTGTACGATTATGAATTTAGTACTGACATTACCTGAATTATCCAGGACGGCAAAATATTTCTGGTGATACTGTATTGCTTCTATCAGCAATTCTTTTGGCATATATAGAAATTCCCTGGGAAAATTCCCTGTAATGGTATTTGGTATCTCTACAAGATTTACTACATCTTTAAGCAAATCTTCGTTCAGGATCACTATGTATCTACCCTTCCATAATTTTTCTTCCAGTTTATTTATTTGTTTTAATATAAGTTCCCTTCTTTTTTTGGAATCGGCTATTACTTTCCCTTTATCCTTTAGCAACTTAAAATAGGCCCCGGTATTCCTAATAGTTATGGCCCCCGGACTCAGGGTACGATGTCCAAAAGTGACATTTCCCGAAGTCAAGGTTATGATCTTGAACCTGATTATTTCACTATCATATAAAGCAAGCAGCCATCTTATCGGACGGATGAATTTTAAATCATAATCCGACCAGGTCATCTGTTTACTGAAATTTATGGAGAGCAGGGAGTCCTTTAAAATATCTCCCAGTAAGTCCTTTGTCTTTTTTCCTTTTTCAGTGATCCTCTTACCAAGATATAAACCTTTACCTTCGATTTCGATTTCTTCAAGATCGCTGACTTTAAGATTTAAGCTTCTGGCAAAACCTTCTGCTGCCTTTGTTGGCTTGCCGTTTTTATCAAAGGCAATTTTTTTCGGAGGACCCGTGACTATTTCTTCTTTTGATTTTTGAATTTCTCTTAGGTCCTTTACTACTGCAACAAACCTTCTTGGAGAAACGTATGTCAAAACGTCCTTAAATTCCAATCTGCTTTCTTCTAATTTGTTTTCAAGGACCTTCCTTAGTCCGATTACTCCTTCTTCCATACAGGAAGGAGGTAATTCTTCGGTTCCGATTTCAAAAAGTAAATCTTTTTCCATAATTATTTTTTGTCCTTTTTTAGCAGTGGATAGCCCATCTTTTCCCTCTCTTCAAGATAAGCAGAGCACAGGACTTTGGAGAGATTCCTTACTCTGGCAATATAAGAGGTCCTTTCCGCTACACTTATAGCTTCCCTTGCATCCAGTAAATTAAAAATATGCGAACATTTAAGTACATATTCACACCCTACAAAAACCAGTCCTTTTTTCATGACCTTATGGAACTCCTTTTCATATTTCTCAAAGAGATCCAGGAGCATATCTATGCTGGCAACTTCAAAGTTATAAACGGACCATTGTTTTTCTGATACAAGATGCAAATCACCATAACTTATATTATCGGACCAATTGAGATCCCAGAAACTATCTTTGTCCTGCAGATACATGGCAATCCTTTCCAGACCATAAGTGATTTCTGCCGATACGGGTTTGAGTACTAAACCACCCATTTGCTGGAAATAGGTAAACTGAGTTACTTCCATTCCATCGGCCCATACTTCCCATCCAAGGCCGGCTGCTCCTATAGTCGGTGACTGCCAGTCATCTTCGACAAAACGTATATCATGGGATTTCAAATCAATACCCAGGTTTTTTAGGGAACCAAGATAAAGATCTATCACATTATCCGGTGAAGGTTTTAGCAGTACCTGAAACTGGTAATAAAATTGTGTTCTGAAGGGATTTTGTCCATACCTTCCATCAGTGGGCCTCCTGCTTGGTTCGACATAAGCAACATTCCAGGGTTCAGGACCCAGGCATCGCAGGAACGTGTCCGGGTTGAATGTCCCGGCACCTTTTTCCAGATCCATTGGCTGTTTGATAATACAGTTGTTTTTTGCCCAGTATTTCTGAAGATTAAAAATGATATCCTGAAAATTCATAGTTTCTTATTCTAACTTATATCCCGATTTTTTTAAAATATTTAAAGCTGTTTATGTTACACTCGGTATGATAAATTATATAATCTTCTATTAGTTTATACACTCTTTTAAGACTCCCGGGATTTATTACCATGCCCCTGAAATCTTCCAGTTTTAGATTAAACAAATCAAATAAAAACCTGTAGTCCGATGCACTCAAAGTATCTCTATCTGTAAAAGAATCCGCACATTTCTCGCAAAGAATCCCGCCATGACTTACCGAAAAACAAACCTTATCTTTATGGAAAGAATACAGATCTTTCAAGTGTCGGTTGCATTTACTGCAGCTTTCAAGTAAGGGGGTATATCCTGTTATCCTTAAAAACTTTATTCCGAAAAAACACATTATTTTCTTGAGAGATTCAATGTCCTCTGGATCAGTATTATTGATCTCATTGAACGATATATAGATCAACTTAAAAAGAAGCGGGGACGAGTCTCCTCCGGAGACTTGCGTCTTTAAGATGATTTTGCTTATTATTTCGCAAAAAACGAATTTATAAAAATCGGAGGCGATATTTTTGAAACTTTTTATTATTTCGATTTGATTTATTACATCCAGATTTCTGCCGGTAGTAAGTTCCAGATCGACCAGATTAAACAACTCGAGCCTTCCCCCGAATCTGCTGCGCACCTTTCTGGCGCCCTTTGCCACCGCGCTTATTAGATCTCCATCAGAGGAATACATTCTTATGATTTTATCAGTTTCTCCCAGCTTATAAGATTTTAAGATAATAGCTTTGGCTTTATAAGATGGCATTTCTTATTTGTCAAAAATAGCGCCGTATTCTTTGATTATATTTATTCCACTGCTTGTCCCCAGTCTGGTCGCACCGGCATCTATAAGTGCCTGTGCATCCCCAAAGGTCCTTATCCCACCTGAAGCCTTGACTCCTATGTTCCTTGTGACGACTTCCCTTATCAATCTGATATCATCCAGTTCTACACCCTTTACACCAAAACCTGTAGAAGTCTTTACGAAATCAGCCCCTGACCTCTCGATTATTGCGCAAACCTTTCTTATCTCATCTCTTGTCAAAATTGCGGTCTCAATTATGATCTTTATATTTATGTGACGATTATATTCCGCAATTTGTTCGCGCCTTATCACATTGACTACTATTTTTATCTCTCTTTCTACATACTCATAATTTCCGCCCTTTACAGCACCCAGATTTATTACCATATCCAGTTCGTCTGCACCCTTTTTTACATTATCCCTTGATTCGAAGACCTTAGTTTCTACAGTGTTTGCGCCCAGAGGATAACCTACCACTGAACAAATCTTTACATCACTGCCATCAAGTATTTTTTTTGACTGGGCTATAAAAGTAGGATTGATACATACCGCAGCAAAATGGTATTTTTTGGCATTAATACACAATTGTTCTATGTCCTTTGAGGTTGCAACCGGATTAAGTAATGTCTGATCGATGGTTTTAGCCAATTGTTCTTTAGTTAACGTTTTGACCACCTGCCTTTTTTTATATAAACTAATAATATTATGAACAGTAGCTTTTCTCTTTAGTAACCAAACCTATTAAGCATGGATTCACTTTTTGTCCAGTTTTTTTCGACCTTGACCCATAACTCCAGAAAAACTTTGCTCTTAAGTAAATTTTCAAGTTCCAGTCTGGCCTGGCTTCCAATTTTTTTAAGCATATTTCCCGATTTACCTATAATCATGGCCTTTTGAGACACTCTTTCAGTATAGATACTGCATTCTATGACAATGAGTTTCTCGCTATTTGTGGTAGTAGTCTCTTCAAATCTCTCAATCTCGACATTTATGCTATAAGGAAGTTCCTGGGACAGGTTTTCGAATAATTTTTCCCTTACTACTTCCGAAATCGTTTTTTCTATCGACTGATCGGTTACCATATCCTCTTCAAAATATCTGGGCCCTTCCGGCAGTTTTCCGATTAAATTTTTTAAAAACCTATCGACATTTTCCCCGGTCTTTGCAGAAATCTCCCCCACATAATCAAAGAAATCGAATCCATTAAGCTTTTCTTTCTCTTTTTCCAGTCTATCTTTTGAAATAAGATCTATTTTATTCAACAGCAGAAACCTGGGCTTATGCTTGTATCTAACCTTATTTAAAATGTAGAGGTCCCCGCTTCCAATCCCTGCAGCTGCATCTACAATTACAACAATTAAATCGGCATCATCAAGAACTGTTAAAACAGTATTACTCAACCTCTCTCCGAAAAGGCCCTTTGGCTTGAAAAAACCGGGGGAATCAATAAAAACCACCTGTGAGTCTTCGGTATTTAAAATACAATTGATTCTATTTCTTGTTGTCTGTATCTTGCCGGAAGTAATGACTACCTTCCGATCTAAAATTTTATTGACCAGTGTAGACTTTCCAACATTCGTTCTTCCGATCAAGCCGACAAAACCAGATCTAAAATTGCTTTTTTTCATTACAAATCCAATTTCATCAAATCCCTGTTTACCCCTCTGCCATATTCATCTTTCCTGAAGTCTATCCTTTTAAAACCAAAAATTTTATAAAGCTGGCTGGCTGCTTTGTTACCCGGATCCACGGTAAGTTCTATTTCTCTAAAACCGTCTTTTTTTAAATTAGAAATTACCCCTTCCAGAAGCTTCTTACCGATTCCTTTTCTTCTGTATGTCTTATCTATGTAAAAAGAATGTATGAAAGCGCAACTCTCACTTTTCCAGCTTCTTATAAGTTCACATACACCTACGATTTCAGGATCATCGCCGTTTTTTTGCGCCACTATAAACTTTCCGTACCTGATTATTACCGGTATCAACCACTGGTTTATCGAAGCTTCTCTTCCAAGATTCCTTCTTTCAAGTCTTTCGATCATTCTGACCAACTTGTGATCCACGCTTTTTATATCCCGGAGGACTATTTCATTCATACTATAAACTAATATTGACCTTTAAAATATAAAAAAAAATATACCTATTATCAATTTTACAGTATTTGTCAATAGACAAGCCAAAAGGTTCAATAGCATTGTTGCAATCAAGTGAGACTTTAGGATGTTGGATAAAAAAAGATTTAAAGGCTAAAGGTCCTTCTTATATCGGATATCAAACTATTCTGAATTCCTTCCATATCGACCCTGTCTTTTTCTTCAAGGTGGTCATAATCATATATATGCAGAATACCGTGTATTATCAGCAAAGCTATTTCCAGATCAAGGTTCCAATTATCATCCTGAGCTTTAATGTTGGATTGTGCGACTTCCGGGCAAATAAATACCTCACCTATAGTATAAGAGTCATCGCCAAGATCAAGTTTACCTCTATCGGAAAGATATGAAAACGAAAGAACATCGGTTTCGCTGTCAGTATTACGATATTTTTTATTTAGTTTTCTTATTTCTTTTCCATCCAGGAATATAATATTGAGTTGGCTTTTAGAGTCTCTATCGAACTTATCCGAAATATATATCGCGGCTTTCTTTATTAAATCCAGGTCCAATTTAAACTTATCCTGTTTATCGATCAATGTGACTTCCAATTTGCCTCCAATTTCGTCTCCAGATCCCCTCCTGCTTTCAGGCTGGGTTCATCGTATGAAAGTCTTGAATGATAAATGGATATCAGTCCATCAATCAAAGTATCTCTGACCGTATTTATTTCCTTTAAAGTTATACTGGTCTCATTAAGCTGCCCATCCTTTATTCTATCTTCGAATATGTCACTTACCATTTGCTTGATTTTTTTGGGAGTGACTCTGCTGATAGATCTTACTGCAGCTTCACATGAATCCGCCAGCATAAGAATTGCAGATTCCTTGCTTTGCGGTTTTTTAGCCGGATAACGAAAATGCTCTTTAAGGCCATCTGAGACCCCATTGCCATTCATCTCTCTGTCCTTTTGCTTCTCATAAAAGTAGGTTATTATCGAATTTCCATGATGCTGGGATATGATATTTAAGACCTTTCGGGGGATCTTATTCTTTACTGCCATTTCCAGACCGTCTTTTATATGATTTGATATTATATGTCTGCTCATAGAAGGATTCAAACGGTCATGAACGTTCTCGATCTCCATCTGATTCTCATAAAAATACTCGGGCCTTTTCATTTTACCAAGATCATGATACAGCGCCGCAACTTTTACCAGCAGTGAATCAGCTCCTATGGCTTTTGCCGCACTTTCGGCAAGATGGCCTACCAGAATACTATGATTATAGGTACCGGGTGCAGATATTAGAAGTTCCTTGAGCAGCGGCTGATCCGTATTGGAAAGTTCAAGCAGGCCCATTGCAGTTACAACATTAAAAGTTGATTCTATAAATGGCAGAAAACCTATTGCAATAATTGCACAGATAATACCGTTTACCACTCCAAGTACAGTATAGAGTGCGATCGCCCCTACTTCTCCGCTGATAATGTTGATGGTAAGAAATAAAAAAGCAAGGACAAGTGAGCTTATGAAACCTGCCCTCATCACCGCTGATCTCTGTGAAACTTTTGATACCATATAAGTAGAGAAGATACCTCCCAGTGTATAGACAGCAGCCAGGCTAAAATTAAAATCGGTTGCAATACCGGCAAATATTCCAAGACATATAGTAAGCATCATAGCCATACGTGCATCGAATAAAATAGTACAGATAAGAGATGCAGCCATTACAGGAAATAAATAGTTCCACAAATTCAAATGAATAGATGAAAGTATAGTAAACGCCTTTATCAGCAACGTAAATATTGCAATCAGGATCGCATTTATTATTAATTTCCTTGTATTGTCAAAGATGCCCGGATTAAACTTTTGAATATAAAATCCAAACAAAAAGAGGATCACGGAAGATATAAAAAACACATATAGAAGTTTCTTCCAGTCAAAGCCTGTCTGTAGTAATCCCAGTCTGGTCAATATGAGAATATCGGTATCGCTTACAATTTCCCCTTCGAAAACAATATTCTGACCTTCCAGTATGGTTACCATATGAGGATTGGTATTCAGTCTGGCTTCTTCCCTTTCTTTTTCTGTGGCAGCAGGATCGAATAATGCTGTGGGCTGGATATTGTTTTCGAGTACGCTTACCACTATAGGAATGAGGTCAGCCCTTATTTCTGTATCCGCCTCGATGAGCTCGATAGCCCCGTTTTTGGCAAAATCCAGTTCATTCGGCTTTATTTCCTCTTTCATTATTTCTCTTGCTACATTCTGGGTCTTCGCCATGAGAATATTAAGATCATCCACTGATAGATTAAGTGCCATAGAAATAATGGATTCTGCATACTGGCTGCTCAGAAGATTTGTCATATAATCAACTTTTTCTTCAAAAGATTTATCTTCTTTTTTCTGGACTATCCCTGTCAGAAGATAAAAATACCTGATCTGGTATAGTGATCCTCTTTCCCCGTTTAAAGCATCTATATCATAAACATATATATCTTCTACTTCTGCTTCGTTTATATTTCTGTCTTCTTCTGTTTGAATGACATCTTCAAACTCTATACCCTGGGTTGCCTTAATGGTTCTTGGACTTGGTTTCCCCAGTTCTATACCTATGTCAGGAGCATAATTATATGTAAGAGCAGTCGTTACCAGACCGAGGGTCAAAATAAATATATACATTCTCTGGGCAATTTTACTCCGGTATGAAAAGTATTTACTAATGAAATCCCTGGTCTTCTCCAGCTTGCTTTTTTTGTTTTTTAATAATTCTTTATTTTTATTATTTCTGGTTATCATCTCGATCTCGTTGAAATTACTATAAAATTATTTTTTGACTTTTTCCTCATGAACCTTATAAGCATCGACTATTCTCTGCACCAGTTCATGCCTGACTACATCTTTAGAGCTGAGATATACAAAATCGATTCCCTGTATACCCGTTAATATTTTTTCTACTATAATAAGACCGGATTCTTTATCATGTGGTAAGTCTATCTGTGTAATGTCACCCGTAACCACTATCTTGGATCCAAATCCCAATCTTGTTAGAAACATCTTCATTTGTTCAGGGGACGAATTTTGAGCCTCGTCAAGGATAATAAAAGAATCATTCAGGGTCCTTCCTCTCATATAGGCCAGCGGTACCACTTCAATAATCCCCATATCCCTATACTGCTGAAACTTTTCAACGTCCAGCATTTCATATAAAGCATCGTATAAAGGTCTCAGGTATGGGTTTACCTTATCGTACATGTCTCCTGGCAGAAATCCCAGCTTTTCACCTGCCTCAACCACCGGTTTTATTAAAATTATTCGCCCTACTTTATCCTCCTTCAAAGCTTCGACTGCCAGTGCCAGAGCCAGGTAAGTCTTACCGGTCCCTGCAGGTCCTATCCCAAAAACGATGGTATTTTCTTTGATAGCTTCGACATATTTTTTTTGACCTAATGTGCGAGGCTTGATTTTCTTCCCACTGTTTACCACAATACTGTCCTTGAATACTTCATGTGGTTTTAAATCTGATTTGTCTTCCATGATCTTTATCGAATCGCCGACTTTTTCGGAATTTAACTTCTGACCCAGGTTTATTTGCAATGCCAGTTCCTCTATAAGCTTGGCAACTTCTCTTACATTTTTACCTTTCCCTGATATTTCCAGATTGTTTCCCAGCACGAAAATCTCTACATTGTATTTTCTTTCGATCATGCGGAGAAGTTCATCCCTATCACCGATTAATTCCGCAATTGAATGTCCGCCCTTGAAATCAATATTTAATTTTTGTTTTACCGGAGACAAAAACCCCTCCTATAAAGATTATATTCGTAAAAATTATTAAAAAAAATAGAAGCTACATAACAGGTGAATAATGAATGATTAAATTTTTAACCCGGAGGCCAGGTAAGTTTTCTTTTCCCCAATATATGAAAATGTAGATGATTTACGCTCTGCCCGGCGCCAGTTCCCGTATTGATGACTACCCTGAATCCATCCTTATCCAACCCCTTTTCCAGTGCAATTCTACTTATCGCCTCCATCAGTTCTTTTAATATTCTGCAGTCCAGTTTTTCAATTTCCAGAATCGATTCGATATGCTCTTTTGGAACAGCCAGAAGATGTACCGGTGCCTGTGGTGATACATCCTTGAATATCAAAACAGCATCATTTTCAAATACTATATCGCTTTTTATTTCTTTATTTATAATCTTACAAAAAAGACAATCTTCCATTTTATTTTAAAAATTTTATTTACCTAATTACTGTTACTAATCTAATATTTCTAATTATAAAATTCTTTTATACTTTTTTACAACCAATCTTATTCTAAATCGGAGATTATACTATTTTTTTTGATTTTTACAACTTGTGAGGACTTATATTGTTGTTATTCAGCGACTTTATCATCTTAGAGAGCTATTGATTTTATAATCATATTTCTTTTTAAATATTAGAAAATTAGATTCCAAATTTATATCTTCTACTTATTTCTCCGGTACTCTGATTTGTCTTCACGGTATACCCGGTTAGGGGCATAATATTTTCATGTATGGCATCCATTATCCACTCTTTCTGAGGAAAAAAAATATCTTCAAGTTCCGGAGCAGGAGTAATCCAGTTTCTGGAACCTATAACCACAGGAGGAGCATCTAAGAAATCAAAAGCTAATCTGGTAATATTTGAAGCCACATTATGCATAAAAGAACCTCTTTCCACAGCTTCCGAACATAAAAGAACATTACCAGTC
>Ga0209322_10000718_pt1 | contig 19483 bp, 18 predicted proteins | sample Rifsed19ft1_FD_184013 | JGI IMG/M metagenome (GOLD analysis project Ga0209322, IMG submission 184013) | Soil microbial communities from Rifle, Colorado, USA - sediment 19ft 1 (version 2) | ecosystem: Environmental > Terrestrial > Deep subsurface > Rock core/Sediment | place: Rifle, Colorado... | reverse complement strand
ACCGCAGAGGGCGCGGAGAACGCAGAGATTTGCCAGGAAATCCACTCTGCGCACTCTGCGTTCTCGGCGGTAAAATGGTCTTTTGCGTAAGGTGAGTTCATCAATACGCCGGTGCGGGCGCTGTCGCTGGGCCAGCGGATGCGCGCCGACCTGGCTGCCGCCTTGCTGCACGATCCGCGCATCCTGTTCCTCGACGAGCCGACGATCGGGCTGGACGTGGTTGCCAAAGAACGCATTCGCCGCTTCATCCGTTCGATCAACCGCGAGCAAGGTGTGACCGTCATCCTCACCACGCACGACCTGGGCGACGTGCAGCGGTTGTGCGAGCGGGTGATGATGATCGATCATGGCAATCTGCTGTTTGACGGCTCGCCTGCCGATCTGGTGACGCGCTTCGGCGGCGAGCGCGAGCTGGTCGTCGATTTTGCGGAGGACTACGACGATGTGAGCGTAGCGGGTGCGCGTATCGCGCATCGCGATGGGCGGCGCGTGACGTATCGCTTCATGCGCGGGGCGATCAGCGCGTCGGAGCTGATTCAGCGTCTCGGCGCGCGCTATCGCATCGAGGACCTGAGTGTGCGGGAGCCGCAGATCGAGGATACCGTGCGGAGGATTTACGAGCAGGGACTGTTGCGGAAGACGTAAAACGGAAGACGTAAACCGTAAGACGTAAAACGTAAGACGTGAGGGGCTTTCTGTCGCCTTTCGCTCCCACGCGGAAACGCGACTGGCATGGTTTGTGTCTTGACAATTAAGCCGATGCTGTCGCACAATAGGCGCATTGTCACGGCACAGCATAGCGCGGCTCCGCCGCAACCGAATCCATTGGACGCTGATTTACGCGGATGAACGCAGATAAAAACACGATCAGCGTAAATCCGCGTTCACACTTGCCCCACTGCCTGCGGCAGCGGGCAGTGCGGGTCTGCGTCCAAAAATCTTCGCGGTTGTGATAGTTTCGGCGGAGCAATACTATAGCGAGGAGTAGAAAAATGAATCACGTGCGTCGCTGGTGGATACGCTTGACTCTCGTGCTCGCCCTGGTGTTACCGGTTGCCGGCATGGCCGGCGCCCAGCCGCCGGCCCGCCCCGCTGCACTGTCTCCCGGCCAAGTCGTCATCAACGAATTCGTCCCCGCCCCGCAGTCCGTGTTCACCCAAGAAAAGATCGAGCTGTACAACACCACCGCCAGCCCGATCGACATCGGCGGCCTGTGGATCGACGACATCGCCGGCGGGGGCGGCGCGCCGCGTCAGATTCCGGCGGGCACGCTCATCCCGGCCTTTGGATTCTACGTCCACAGCGACGCGAATTTCCTCAACAACGCGGGCGACGACGTGCGCCTGCTCGACACCGACGGCAGCACCGCGCTCGACGCGTACACGTACACTGCCTCGCCGGGATACGATGCGTCGTATGGCCGCGTGTGCGATGGCGAGACGTGGGCAGCCAGCCCCAATCCGTCACCGACGATCGGCGCGACGAATGGAGTGTGCGGCGGCACGTGGACGCCGGGCACTTTTGAGATTCACATTTTCGACGTCGAGCAGGGCGACAGCCAGTTGATCATCGGCCCGTCCGGCAAGACGCTGTTGATCGACGTGCGCGAGGCGTCGTGGAACACCGGCGCGGGCGCGGCGTACATCGCCGACAAACTGCGCCAGATCAGGGGGCCGTCGTTCTCGCACATCGATTACATCATGGCCAGCCACCTGCACCTCGATCACATCGGCTACGCCGGTTACGGCGGCATCTGGGGCCTGATCGAGACGCACGGCTTCAGCGTGGGCAAGCTGATCGATCGCGACGCGGGCGCGTGGGTCGACGGCGACAGCAACGGCGTGTGCAACCCCGACACCGAGATCGTGTGGACCAACGCCGGCACCACGTCGGGCACGGCCCGCAACTGGCTGTGCTACGCGACCGATCCGGCCAACGCGGCCCGGCTCCATCGGGAGATCGCGCAGATCAACTCCACCACGCAGATCGACCTGGGGCCGAGCGTCACCGTGAAGATCGTCCAGCGCGATGCCGAGGGCGTGACGTTGGTCGACGGTGTGACGCCGGTGCGCGGCGATCACACGACAGACGCGCTGCCGCCCTCGGAAAACGATTATTCGATCGGTGTGAAGGTCACGTTCGGCCTGCTCGACTATGCCACCTCCGGCGATTCGGACGGCGAATACGCTACCAGCGAATTCGGTTACACCTACAACGACGTGGAAGCCGTCCTCGCCCCGCGCTTCGGCGTGGTGGACGTGATGCGCGCCAATCATCACGGCTCAGGCCATTCCACCAGCCAACTGTACGCCGACACGCTCCAGCCGGAGGCCTCGTTCATCTCCTGCGGCGACAATACCTTTGGACATCCCGGACAGACCACACTCGATCGGCTGCTGTTCTGGGGCGCGGTCTACGTGACGAACCTGTGCGACATCACGCGCAACTACGGCGCATCGGTCATCGTCAACGGCGACATCGTGCTCAAATCGACCGACGGAGTGAATTACACCATCAACGGAACACCGTACGTCGCGAGCGACCCGGCCACGCCCACGCCCACACCGACCAACACGCCGACACCGACTCCGACGCCCACGCCCACGCCCCAGACGGCCACCTTCACCAGCATCGCCGCAGAAGACGGCTACATCTCAGAATCGAATGAAACGTCCAACAAGGGCGGCTCGGTGTCCAGCACCGGCACGACGGTGCGCGCTGGCGACGACGCGTCGGATCGGCAATGGCTGTCGATTCTGAGCTTCGACACGTCTTCGTTGCCGGACAATGCGACGATCGTGAACGTCGAGCTGCGCCTCCAGCGATCTGGCGTGACGGGCACGTCGCCTTTCGACACGCACGGTGCGTTGTGGGTCGATGCGAAGTCCGGCGCGTATGGCAATAATGCCTCACTGGCGAAGAGCGATTTCGAGGCGGCTTCGACGGCGACGCAGGTGACCAGCCTGAGCCATCCGCTCGCCAACGGCGATTGGGCCAGCGGGTTCTTCAACAGCGCCGGGGTATCGGCGGTCAATCTCGCCGGGCGCACGCAGGTCAAAGTTCGCTTCGACCTCGACGATAACGACGACCTGAGCAACGACTACATGGGCTTCAATTCGGGCGAGGCCACAGCCAGCAGCCGCCCGGCGCTCGTCGTCACGTACACGCTGCCGTAACGCCCCGCAACCGGTGCGCCTTATCACGAAGCGGGGTCATCCAAACATGCGGATGACCCCGCTCAATTCCTCGCATGAAACGGACTTACGTGCTTCTCGGCTTGATTGTGCTGCTCGTGATCGTTCTCGCGTTGAGCTCGACCGCGCCTCCGCGCGCCGTCGTGGAGACGGCGTCGCCGTATTCCTCACCGCGCCCGACCTTCGCCTTTCCCACCGGCACGCCGGTGCCGGTCACGTCCGATGAGAACACGCTGATCGAATATGAGCCTGGGCCGCTGTATGTCATTCTCAGCACGCTCGACGAGCATGGCCTGCCCGGCGACCCCGCGATCGATCTGAAGAGGCAGCCCGATCCCAATGCTGCGACTTCAGTTGGCCGCGTGCCCACCGGCTCTTTCGCGCAGGTAGTGGAGATTCGCCGTCTGCCACCCGACTACCTGCGCTCGTTCTATCGTATCGTGGTGCGGGCGGGTGCGTCGAATACACTGGAAGGGTGGGTCGGCGATTGGTACGTTCGGCGGACTGCTTTCGTCGTCGCGTTCGACGAGCAAGGATGTGCCTGCCCGTTCAGGGTGCCCTTGTGGGCCGACGCGCAGATCGCGCAGTCCGTCGGGCAGATCGCGAATCGCTCGCCGTTGCGGTTGCTGGCCCTGGCCGACCAGGCCGTTCAAGTTCAGGTTTTGAGCGACGGCACGATCGGGTGGTTGAGCCGCGACATCGTGCACGAGAGCCAGGATAAGGAATTCCTGCGACGCCTCGCCCCCTAAGAAACTCACCAAGCCACGAAGCCACACCAAGAAGACTTGGAGCTTCTGGGTGTCGCTTGCCCCCTTCAGGAGGTTGCGTCTTGGTGGGGATATTGATCGACTTTTCAGACAGGCGCTAGGTGATCTTCACTACAGCGTCGCTAATCACATTCGCCGCTTCGTCGCCCCGATCGGCGGCGTTGGATAGATGGCGGTAAATCTCGCGCAGTTTGAGCATCTCGACGACGTGCTCCAAGTCCTGCGGTCCCTGGAACAAGGCGGCGATCGCCTCGCGATACACGCCCTCCATGCGGTTCTCCAGCGCCTTGGCTCGCACGGCGTGATCGCCCGCCACGTTCGGATGGTCGATGATACGCAGCATGGCCAGGTGAATCTCTTCCGCGGCGTCGCGCATGAGCGAGGCCATACGCTGCAAGAAGGTGTTGGGCTTCACTTCCAGGATTTCCATCTCGTCGACGGTGCTGTAGGCATAGTCGAGGATGTCGTCAATGGTGCGCGACAGGTGGAAGATGTCCTCGCGATCCAGCGGCGTGATGAAGGTGCGATTTAGCTCGTCGATCAGAATACGGCGGATCTCGTCGGCTTCCTTTTCCGTCCGCCGCACGATGCCGGCGGCTTCTTCGGTCGGTTCATGCATATAGGCCACCAGCCCGTCGATGCCACGCACCGTCAGCTCGGCTTGCTGGATCAGCAGCTGGATAAACCGATCAGGCTGGCGTTTGAACCATTGCCGGATTCGCTTCACGGCTCACCTCGTTTCCATGGCGGGTGTTTCTCTTTACAGCGATTCTCACCGCAGAGCGCGCGGAGAACGCTGAGAGACTTAACAATCTCCGCGGTCTCAGCGTGCTCTGCGGTGGAACAGCAATGGGTAGTCGCACGATACTCAAGTGTTCACACCGGGCGGATCAAGAGATAGGCGACGGCCCCGACCAAGGCCGACATCGGCAGCGTGAGCAGCCAGGCGACAACGATCTGCTGGGCCACGCCCCAGCGCACTTTCGACAGGCGCTCGGCGCTGCCCGCGCCCACGACCGATGACGACACGACCTGCGTCGTGCTGACCGGCCCGCCCAGCAGCGCCGCGCCGAGGATCACCGCCGCCGACGCGGCCTGCGCGGTGAAGCCGTGCACCGGGCGGATCGTGTAGAATCGACCGCCGATGGTGCGGATCAAGCGCCAGCCGCCCAGCGACGTGCCCAACGCGATCGCGCCCGCGCTCAACGCGATGACCCATACAGGCACGTCGAATGCCGGCAGCACGTTCGCTGCGACCAGACCCAACGTGATGATGCCCATCGTCTTTTGCGCGTCGTTTGTGCCGTGCGACAATGCCAGCGCCACGGCCGTGATCAACTGCCCGCGCTTGAACGAAACGTTGACGCGCGGTGTCGCGCCTTGCGCCAGAAAGCGAACGGTTTTCATCAGCAGATACCCGGCGAGCAGGCCGAACGGCGGCGAGACAAACAAGGCGATCAACACTTTCGCCATGCCGCTCCACTTCAGCGCGTCCAACCCGTACCCGGCGGCGGCCGCACCGGCGATGCCGCCGATCAAGGCGTGCGACGAGCTCGACGGGATGCCGAAGAACCAGGTGATAACGTTCCAGCCGATGGCGGCGATCAGCGCAGCGATCAGGACGGGCAGTTTCACGGCGGCCTCGGCGACCACTTCACTACCGATGGTGCGTGCCACCGCCACGCCGAACAGGAATGGCCCGGCGGCCTCGGCCACGGCAGCGATCGTCAGTGCCATCCTCGGCCCGATCGCGCGCGAGGCGATCATCGTCGCCACGACGTTGGATGAGTCGTGCAGACCGTTCAGGAAGTCAAACGCCAGCGCCAGCGCGATCAGCGCGACGGCCTCGGCAGGCAGTTGAGGAAGCATGGCTCTGAGTATACCGCAATTGAGTGAGCGAGTCAGCGAGTCAATGGGTGAGTAAGGGCAATCGCATCTAAATTCATCAAACACTGGAATTTCAATCAGGGATGCTCGTCGTCCGCGTCCTCGCGGACGGCCCGCGAGACGCGGGCCTGGAGCAATCGCCTTGCGCCCGACGACACATGCGGCGCAGTGCTCCCGTGAATCCGGCTGTATTCAGCCCCCGGCGGCGGCCAAGTGACAACCTTTGCGTGCACACGTGGGTGAGGCGTGTGAGTGTATGGGAGCGGCGGAGGATGAATCCCCATATCGGCGGCCTCTGCGTTAATCCGCGTCCCATATCCGGCTGGTGATGACACACCTCTCACGGCCCGACAAATGTATTACAGGATTCAACTTGACTTACCCTGTAGTTTGTAGTATACCTCCGCCTAGAAAGGAGACATCCGCAATGGAAACCTACGCAACCACGAAAGGGCAGATTGTCATTCCCTCGTCGCTGCGTCGAAAGTATGGGATCAAAGTCGGCACCAAAATCCTGGTGTACGATGATGGCGAACGCATCATCCTCAAGCCGGTCACCGAAAACTACCTGAAGGGACTGCAGGGCACGCTCAAAGGCAAGGGCGCATTGAAGACCTTGCTACAGGAGCGGGCCAAAGAGCGGGAGCGCGAATAATGGCCGTGCTAAAGGTTCTGGATTCCTATGCCATCCTTGCCTTTTTAGGGGACGAACCCAGTGCCGACCAGGTGAGAAACCTGTTGCTGCGGGCCGAGGAGGGCAAGGTGCAGTTAGCGATGACCGTGATCAATCTCGGAGAGGTCTGGTATGCCATCGCACGGGCTGATTCTCAGGATTCGGCAGACCGCCTGACGCAGGAGATTCGGGGCATGGCTATCGAGTTTGTGGAGGCGGATTGGGTGTTGGCTCGGGCAGCAGCGGCGCTCAAGGCGAAGGGCGGCGCGGCTTATGCGGATTGTTTCGCCGCGGCGCTGGCTAAACTGCGAAAAGGTGAAGTGGTTACAGGCGATCCCGAATTCAAGCGGTTGGAAAGTGCGGTCAAGATCGCGTGGCTGTAAGCGCCGCGTGCATGAGCAGCTGGTGATTGCACACATCTTGAATGCTCGCCGACCGCGTCCGCGCGGTCGGCCCGCGAGGACGCGGGCTTGGAGCACTTGTGGATAATCACCAGATGAGCAGGACATGAGCAACTCTTCTCCCATCGGCGTCTTCGATTCCGGCATTGGCGGCCTGAGCGTGTGGCGCGAAATCGCCCGCCAACTGCCGCACGAGGACACGCTCTACTTCGCCGACCCAATCCACATTCCATACGGCCCGCGTTCGCTGGAAGAGATCCGCGCGTTCTCGGAAGCGATCGCGCGCTTTCTGCTCGATCGCGAATGCAAAGCGATCGTCGTCGCGTGCAACACGGCCTCGGCAGCAGCGCTGAAAGACCTGCGCGCGGCGTTCCCGACGATCCCGTTCGTCGGCATGGAGCCGGCAGTGAAGCCCGCTGCCGAAACGACGCGGACGCGCGTCGTCGGCGTGCTGGCGACGCCGGCCACGTTCCAGGGCGCGCTGTTCGCCAGCGTCGTCGAGCGCTTCGCCAACGGCGTGCAATTGATCAATCAGGTGTGCCCGGGCCTGGTCGAGCAGATTGAGGCCGGTGATCTGGCGTCGCCCAAGACCGAGGCGATGCTGCGCGGCTTCCTTCAACCGATCCTCGATGCGAACGCCGATACGATCGTCCTCGCCTGCACGCATTATCCATTCGTCATCGATTCGATCCGGCGCATCGCCGGGCCGGGCGTCAGCGTGATCGATCCCGCGCCTGCGATTGCGCGGCAGACGAGTCGTGTGCTGGCCGAGCGTGGCTTGAGCGCGCCCGCCTCGCGCGCCGGGAGGCATCGTTTTTTTACCAGCGGCGATCGCGATGTCTTTCGCCATCTGCTCGATCGACTGGCGCTTGTGGGGGGTGAGATTGAGGCGGCCATGTGGCAAAATGATCGCGCACTGGCTGCAATCGAGTGAATGGACTTTATCGGAAACAGGAGTTACTCCACGAAGTCACACGAAGGGGCACGAAGAGTGGCTGGTTTTCCTTTGTGTTGCTTCGTGTGTCTTCGTGGATCGGCTGATTTTCTAGAGAGTCTAATGATCGGATGCGGAGATCGCTGTGTCGGCACCTGCGCTTACCCTGATCTTTTTCTTCTACGGCCTGGCCTTTTTCAGCATGGGCCTGGCGATCACGCTGGAATACGGTCGTAGCTCCGATGCACGACTGCGCCATGCCTTGCGGCCACTGGCGGCGTTCGGCTTCATCCATGCCGTGCACGAGTGGCTGGAGATGGCCGAGAACCTGCGAGCCTTTCCCTGGCAACAGAACTATCCGCTGGCCTGGGAAAGCCTGCGCATCATGCTCCTCGCTTATTCGTTCCTCTCGTTGAGCACGTTTGGCGCGTCGGTGCTGTCGCCCACCGCCAATCTCCGGCGCGTCAGCGGGCTGGTGCCACTGGTGCAGGTAGCGGTGTGGGGCTTTGGGGCGCTGGCCTTTCGCAGTCAGTATTCGCTCGACGGCACATTGTGGCAGGTGCTCCATGTGTGGACTCGCTACGTGCTCGGCGTGCCTGCAGCGCTGCTCGCATCGGCCGGACTGATTGCGCAGCAGCGAGCATTTCGGCGGGCGGGCCTGGTGCAGTTTGGCCGCGATAGCCTGTGGGCGGCGGTCGCCTTCGCGTGGTACGGTCTTGTGGGCCAGACCTTCACGAATACCAGCCCCTTGCCCCCATCGAACGTCATCAATCAAGAACTGTTCATGCGGCTGTTCGGTTTCCCGATCCAATTGCTGCGTGCCTGCGCAGCAATCATGGCAGCGTTTTTCGTCACCCGCTTCTTGCGATCATTCCAGGTGGAGGCCCAGCGCCAGATCGTGGCCCTGCAAGAAGCGCGCCTGCAGGAGGCCGAGCGGCGCGAGGCGCTGCGCGGCGAGCTGCTGCGCCGGGTCGTCGCTGCGCAGGAATCCGAGCGGCAGCGCATCGCCCGCGAGCTGCACGACGAGACCGGCCAGGCGCTCACCGCGATCGGCCTGGGGTTGCGCGGCGCATCGACCACGCTGTATCAAGATGTCGAGAAGGTGGCGCGCAACCTGCGCGAGTTGGAAGGCCTGGTCGGTCGCGCGCTGAACGAGCTTCAGCGATTGATCGCCGATCTGCGCCCGTCGCATCTGGACGATCTGGGCCTGCCCGCAGCCTTGCGCTGGTACGCGGGCGAAGTCCAGAGCCGCGTGCCGCTTCAAGTGAACGTCGAAGTGGCCGGCGAGCCGCGCCCGATGCCGTCGGCAGTGAACACGGCCCTCTTCCGCGTGGTGCAGGAGGCGCTCACCAACGTCGTCAAGCACGCGCAGGCGAAGACCGCGACTGTGCGGCTGGCCTACCAACCGGGCGCGGTGGGCGTGCAAGTAGAAGATGACGGGCGCGGCTTCGACATCGGCACGCTGGCGAACCCCAATCGCCCGTCGTGGGGCTTGCTTGGGATGGAAGAGCGCGCTACACTGGTAGGCGGCCAGTTCGGCCTGTACTCACAGCCGGGGAAGGGCACGCGCGTCGAAGTCGTCATCCCCGATGATCGAGAAACAAAGGAACACAATGGCGATTCGCCTGTTGCTGGTGGATGATCACGCCGTGGTGCGATCCGGCCTGCGGATGTTGTTGGAGAGCGAGGCCGATGTCGAGATTGTCGGCGAAGCCGGGACGGCGCGCGAGGCGCTCGACGCGGTGCCGCAATTAACGCCCGACATTGTCTTGATGGACATCGGCCTGCCCGACCTGTCCGGCATCGACGCCGCGCGCGAGATCAAGCGACTGCGCCCCGAGACGGCCATCGTCGCGCTGACCATCCACGAGGACGAAGAATACTTCTTCAAGATGCTGGAAGCCGGCGCGAGCGGTTACGTGCCCAAGCGCGCCGCGCCGGAAGAATTGCTCACAGCCATTCGCGCGGCGGCGGCGGGCGAAGTGTATCTCTATCCTTCGCTGGCAAAACTGCTGGTTAAGGATTACCTGACGCAGGAACAAGCGACGAAATCCACCGGCACGCTCGACGGCCTGACCTCGCGCGAGCAGGAGGTGCTGGCGCACCTGGCCGACGGCGCGAGCAACCCCGAGATCGCCGAGACGCTGAACATCAGCCCCAAGACCGTCGCCCGGCATCGCGAAAACATCATGCGCAAGCTGAACCTGCATTCCCGTTCCGATCTGGTGAAGTACGCCATTCGGAAGGGGATCATTCAAGCATAAGTCTGACCTCGCGAGAAGTTACGCACTTGAACCGCGAAGGCGCAAAGAACGCCAAGTTTCTTTAGTTCTTTGCGCCCGCCTGCCCCGCGTTCTTTTGCGGGGTTGCGTCGCTTGCCCCCTTCAAGGGGGTCGCGGTGAGATCGGTCTCATGGCCGTAAGTCCTTTATGTGTACACCACCGAATTATCCTCGCCGAACGGGCCGGGGACGTACGCATCGGCAGCCCAGTCGTTCTCCCAGCGTTTCCCATCGAGCCAGTACCGGAAGTGAAAGATCTGCCCGCGCGGCAACTCGATCGAGATCGTGAACGCGCCGTCGGTCTTGCGCTTCTTCATGGGGTGGCTGGCGCGATCCCAGTTGTTGAAGTCGCCGGCCAGGGACGCCGTCGTCGCCCCGACTGTGCCCGGCAGCTCAAACGTCACGCGGCATGTCTTCCTGTTCTTGGGATAGGATTTCTTCAGCAAGGCGGCCTCCTGTGCCCAGGCTGTATTGGTCTGATGAGTCGATCGCGAGCGTGATTATACTGGATTTGACTCTTCGCCGCGATTTGACATCGCCCTGTGACCGGCTAGAATCGACCCCGCCGCACTGACCGCACAATCCGCTTCCGCGAAGCGATCGACCGGACGGAGAAGGGGGCTTGGGTGAGTCGCGCCTACGACCTGCTGTACAGCCCTGAGACGCTCAAGCTGGAAATCCTGACCACGCCGATTAACCGGCTCGGTTACACGATCGAGGGTACGTTTCTAGAAGAAGCCATCCGCATCGTGCGTCAGGATATGAAGCGGGTCGGCATCACCAGGCTCCAGCCGCTGTTTTATCTCTCCAACGGCTACGGCTGCATCGAAGGTGTGCCGAACGTCTCGCTGTCGTTCACCAATTGCGACGACCTGATCGCCGAGCTGAACGAGGAGTTTCGCCACTTCCGCTACTCGCCGGAAGAGATCATCGACGTGCTGCGCCACGAAGTCGGCCACGCCTTTTGCTACGCCTACAAACTGTTTCGGACGCCGGAGTTCCGGCGCATCTTCAAAGTGAAGGGGCACTTCTTTCGCACGTACCCGGCGACCGAGCGTTACATCCTGCGCGTCAACCCGTGGAGCAAAGAGTTCGTCAATCCCGGCGGCGATTACTACGCCCAGAAACATCCGGACGACGACTTCGCCGAGACGTTCATGGTGTGGATGAAGCCTCGCCAGAACTGGCGCAAGTTATACCAATCGCGACCCGGCGCGCTGCGTAAACTGGAATACGTCGATCGGGTCGTGAAGCAGTATGGTCGCACGCCGCCGCTCGTCGAAAGCAATCCGGAGATGATCTACGAGCCGATTGACAGCCTGACCATGACTGCCGCGCGCTTCCTGAAAGCCCGGCTGACCAAGTATCGCCGCCGCGCGACCGGCTACGTCGATCCCGATCTGAAAGCGATGTTCCTCAAGCGCCCACCCTATGTGAACCGTCGCCCGGCCCGAACGCACCACCGCGCTCACGCCTTCCTGCGCGCGTACCGGCGCATCTTGATCCCGCGCGTGGCCCGCTGGGCTAACGTGGATGAGAGTGTCATCACCGAGTTGATCGACAAACTCATGGTTCGCGCACGCGCGCTCGACCTGTGGATGCGCCACGACGAGTCCGAGCGCAAGGTTATCGAGTTGACGGCATACCTGGCTCACCGGTGTACCAACTTTGCTCAACAGGGCATGTTCTTCGTGGAGTAGGATTCACCGCAGTGGGCGCAGAGAACCTCAAAATCCTTGCGATCTCTGCGCCCTCTGCGGTTTAATCTGTGACGCTATCTGACACACGGGCGTGTTACACTGTCGGCAGACTTGCGCCCCCGGCGACGCGATCCCCACATCGACCCGACACTTACGCCGAGGGTTCACAGGAGATTGCCATGCTTGCCGACCAGATCGATGCCATCGTCGCCGAGTTCACCCGTCGGCGTGTTCCCTTCTCGCATCGCGATGTCGCCGAGCGCATCCCCGATCTGCCGGCCTGTGCGCTGTCCCTCGTCCGGCGATATGTTCACGCCAGGATGATGCGCGCGCCTTCGTATCACCTGCACCTGGCGCGCTTTGTGGGCGAGGGGTTGACACTGATGTGCATCCCGCGTGAAACCGCGCCGACAGTATCGACGCGCTTGGAAGTGCCCGCCCGTGTGGTGAGATCAATTACGTGATTACGTAATACGTATTCCGTGATCACGCTTCACGTTCATAGTGCATCGCCGCGCGCCAGGCGTCCGCGCTCACCTCGGCGCGCAGCTCGGCGGGTTCCAGCACCTCCACGTCTCCGCCCCACGATCGAATCCACGGCAGCATCTCGCGCGGCTCGCTGACCTTGACCGTCAACAGCAGGCCGCCGCCCTCCAGATCGTCGATCTCCTGCGAGGCGTGCCAGCGCCGCTCCTTGGCGAGCGACGCTACCCTCGGGCTGAATTCCAGAACCACGTTCACGATGCTCTCGCCGGTCATAATGCCCCAGGCTGATGCCAAATAGGTCTGCGGATCGAAATCGGGCGGGAGCGTGTAGGTTTCGTCGAGCATCTGCGCGCGCTCCAGCCGATCTAGCTTGAAGGTGCGCAGGTCATTGACGCTGAAATCGAAACCGATGATGTAGGCAGAATACCCCGCGCCTGCCGCCTCGATGAAGTACGGCGCGAAGTCCCGCACGTACAGTTCGCCGGTGCGCGGCGAGCGATACCACAGGCGCACCTTTCGCCGCTGCGCCCAGCCCAGCGTGATCGCCTCGCGCACCTGAACGTATTGATCGTTGACGGGCTGCCGGGCGATCGATTCCGCCGTGCGCGCCAGCGACGAGGCCAGCGGCTCCGGCATCGATCCGGCCAGCTTGGTCAGCGCCGAGACGATGTGCGGATCGCGTTCGTCGGCGAAGCGCGCCAGCAATCGCCCGGCGATGAACAGCGACAGCGCTTCTTGCAGCGTCAGCCGCACGGTCGAGAGGTAATCCTCGCGCACAATGCCGAAGCGCCCGCCGTCTTGCCAGATGGGGATGCCGCTTTCGCTCAACAGCTCGATGTCGCGATAAGCCGTGCGCCGATCGATGCCGGTCGCCTGGGCGATCTCGATCGCAGTCAAACCCTGGCTACTGCGGTACAATAATTCTTCGATCTGGCGCAGGCGCGCGGCGCGGCTGGTCATGCGGGTCATACGCAACCTCGTTGGGGTGTTGAGGTGATTATACATCGAGTGGGTTGGTGGGTTAGCTGGTTGGCTAGCTGGATGGTTAGCTGGTTGGCTAGTTGGATGGATGGTTGGTAGTTGGATGGATGGTTGGCTCGCCGGTTCACTGACCACTGATCACTGACCACCGACCACTGACCACTGATCACTGACCACTGATCACTGATCACTGACCACTGACCACTGATGACTGACCACTGGCTCACTGATTCATCAAACTGTGCTATCATCGGCTTGCACATGATCCCGATCGTGTCGACACTGGTCGCTTTGATCGCTCTCGGCTTCGTCGTGACGCGGAAGGGGCCGGCCTGGAAACTGCGCTGGCAATTCGTCCGCGCTTTTCGCGCCGGGCGCAAATTCTACGCGACCTATCCGCACATTGCCAAAGACATCGCCTATGGCGATCGCCCCCGGCAGAAGCTCGATGTCTACTGGCCGCCGTCGGGCGAGCGCCTGCCGGTGATGCTATTCGTGCACGGCGGATCGTGGTCGTGGGGTGACAAGACGCTTTATCCGCTCGTCGCGGCACATTACGCGCCGCATGGTTTCGTCGTCGTCGTCATCAACTACTCGCACTACCCACACGTGACATTCCCGACTTTCGTCGAAGATGCGGCTGCTGCGATTGCGTGGGTTGTGCGCCACATCGACGCCTATCACGGCGATCCCGATCGGCTCGTCGCCAGTGGACACTCGGCGGGTGGGCACATCCTGTCGCTCATCGCGCTCGACGAGCGCTACCTGGCCGCGCACGGCCTGACGCGCGATGTGCTGCGCGGGCTGATCGCGATCAGCGCACCAACCGATCTAGGCTTGCTCGTCCAACACCTTCAGGCGAATCTCACGGCGGCCTCGGCGGAAGTTCTAATCGCCATCATGGGTGGTTCGGACAGGCTGCCGCAGGCCGATCCGATCCACCTCGCCCGGCGTGACGCGCCGCCGATCCAGATCGTGCACGGCGTCGAGGACACACTCGTTCCCATCGAGGTCGCACGCCGTTTCGCCGCTGCGCTGAAAGCCGCCGGCGCGCCGGTCGAGTTGCTCGAATACGAGCGCGCCGACCACTACTCGATCTTGCTGGATGGCGCGCGCCCGCGCTCCAAGCGCCCCACGCGCCTGCTCCTCGACAGCGTCGAATTCATGCAGAGAGTCACCCAACAACTCTAACTCCCAACTCTAACTCTTGAAAGGGCATTCGTCTATGGAAAAGTATCAGCAGCTCAAGAACCGCCTGGCCGAGATCGGCGACATCAACAGAGCAACATCACTCCTCGGCTGGGATCAACAAGTGAATATGCCGCCCGCCGGGGCCGAGGCGCGCGCCTACGCGCTGGCAACGCTGAGCAAGATCGCGCACGAGATGCACATCGCCGAAGAAACCGGCGGGCTGATCGAAGCGGCGGCGGCCGAACTCGACGGCGCGTCGCCCGACTCGGACGAGGCGGCGCTGGTGCGCGTGGCGAAACGCGATTACGATCAGGCCACTAAACTACCCCCCGAGTTCGTTGCCGAGTTGACTCACGTCACGACGCTGGCCTACGAAGTGTGGGCGAAGGCCCGCGCCGAGAACAAGTTCACGGACTTCCAGCCGATGCTGGAGAGGATTATCGATCTGACGCGGCAAGCCGCCGAATATCTGGGTTACACCGATCACATCTACGACGCGCTGCTCGACCAGTACGAGCCGGGGATGAAGACGGCGCAGGTGCGCGCCATTTTCGATGAGTTGAAGAAAGACCTGGTGCCGTTGGCGCAGGCGCTCTCCGCGCGGCTGGACCGGGTGGACAACGCGGTGCTGCGTCAGGAGTTCGATGAAGATCAGCAGCGCGACTTCGGTTACGAGGTCATCCAGAAGTTCGGTTACGACTTCAAGCGGGGCCGCGTCGATCGCGTCGTGCATCCTTTCGAGACCAACTTTTCGATTAACGACGTGCGCATCACCACGCGCTACGATCGCCGCTTTCTCAACACGGCGCTGTTCGGGATGATGCACGAGACCGGCCACGCGCTGTACGAGCTGGGCGTCGATCTGGCCTACGAACGCACGCCGCTGGCGGGCGGCACGTCGCTCGGCGTGCACGAGTCGCAGTCGCGCCTGTGGGAGAATGTCGTCGGGCGCAGCCGCGCGTTCTGGACGCACTTTTACCCGACGCTCCAGAAATACTTCCCAACGCAACTGGGGAACGTCAGCCTCGACACGTTCTATCGCGCCATCAATAAAGTCACGCCGTCGCTCATCCGCGTGGAGGCCGACGAGGTGACGTACAACCTGCACATCATGCTGCGCTTCGAGCTGGAGCAGGAACTGCTGGAGGGCAAGGTCAAGGTCGCCGACCTGCCCGAAGTGTGGAACGCGCGCTTCAAGGAATATCTGGGCCTGACGCCGCCCACCGATACGCTTGGCGTCTTACAAGATGTGCATTGGTCGAGCGGGCTGGTCGGTTACTTCGCCACCTACGCGCTCGGCAACCTGATCTCGGTGCAGTTGTGGGACAAGGCGCTGGCCGATACGCCCGACATCCCGGCGCAGATCGCGCGTGGCGAGTTTGGCGCGCTGCGCGAATGGCTGCGCGCCAACGTGCATCGTTACGGGCGCAAATACATGCCCGACGAACTCGTTCGCCGCGTGACAGGCGAGAGCATCCAATCACGCTCCTACATGCGCTATCTCAGAACGAAGTACGGCGAGATTTATGGATTGTGACCTTCGCCCCAACCCCTCTCCTCTCCGGGGATGGCTTAGAAAGTCCGGATTCACCGCCGAGACGCCGAGGGCGCAGAGGATTCCTTGAAGAAACTCAGCGTCCTCTGCGGCTCTGCGGTGAGGGGGCTAGGGTGGGGGGTCTCTCCATCCCAACGCCCGACTGCGACTACGCCCCAGGACGGATGACAGGCTCTGCCAGGGGCGTTACACTGTTGCCAGTTCAGTACCTCGTCGAAAGGAATCGACCATGCGCAAACCCCTAGCCCTGTTTCTCGTCGTCATCCTCGTCTTCCCGATGATGATCGCCACGCTGAGCGTGATCTCGGTCAGCGCGTGGGTGCTCGACCGCAACTTCTACACCGACCTGCTCGGCGACGAGCGCCTGTACGAGGTGCTGCTGTCGGAAGACCTGCCCAACTACTTCGGCCGCCGGATCGTCACCGAAGCCGACAGCATTCCCGCCGGTGCATTGAGCCATGCGCTGCGCGAGATCGTCACCCCCGAGTATCTGCGCGGCGAAGCCCTGCGCATCGTGGACGATGTCTTCGACTTTATCGAAGGCCGCAACTTCACACTCGACCTGTACCTGGACATCGCGCCGCTGAAGGCCGCCCTGCGCGGCGAGGCCGGGCCGCGCTTCTCGCGCGCGCTGGCCGAGGCTTTGCCGACCTGCGCCGCCGGGCAGGAATCGGTGGCTCCGGGCGGCACGATCCAGCGCTGCCGGCCCTCCGATGTCTCGGTCGATGAAGCCACCGGCATCATCAACGCCGCGCTACCCCTGTTCCTCGACAAGTTTCCCGATCGCATCAGCCTGGAACGCAACCCGATCGACATGCGCGTCGAGCTGCGCGGGTCCGAGTTTGTGACCGGCTTCTTCGGCGCAAACGGTTTGAGCCTCGCCGTGTTCATCCTGGCTGCCATTACCGCCGCGTTTTGGTTCACCGCCGCACTGATCGGCGGGGAGAGCCGGCGCGGGCAACTGTTGTGGCTGGGCTGGCCGCTGATCGTGCCGGCGGTGCTGATTTTCCTCATCGGCCTGGCGATCAACTCTGACTTTTCGGCGAACTGGGTGCGCTTCGGCCTGAACCAGGCGCGCTTGGAGGGCGTGGAATACAGCGCGGAGTTCCGGCAGGCGCTGCTGGAAGTGGCGCGCGGAGCGTTGAACACGATCTCCAACGGTTTCCTGATGGCGGGTGGCGTGGCAGGCGCGATCGCGCTAGGGCTGATCGCGTGGGGCTACTCGACACCTGCGGAACGCCGCTACGTCCCGCCGATGTCTTCCGCTCCGATGGGGTCGCCAATGGTCGCACCGCCTGTGCCACAACCGCAACCTCCGGCGCAGCCGCCGAGCGAGCCGCCGTCGGAACCATCGGGCACGAGCACGTAACCAGACCGGTCAGGTCTCAACCCAGACCTGACGGATCGTGTCTGAACAGTCGAGCACGGCCCGCCCCAACCTTGGGCATGGCCTACCGGAGGGGGCGGGCCTGTTGTATATTCGCCTCGCTGTGACAAGGACAGCGAGGCCGGGAGCCGGCTGCGCCGTTGATCGACCTCGGCCGCCGTCGTGGTGACGACGCGCGCTTCCGGCCTTCTCCGAAAAACGTGGGAGAGCGCCACTCGAAAGCCGACATTGTCGTTGAAGTGCGTCGGATCGTTCCTGTTGCGGCACGCCGCGCGACAGTTCCTACGATTGTTGTTCCACGACCCGCCGCGCAACACGCGCTCCGAGCCGGAAGCGGGGCCGGCGGGATCCCGAACGTCTTGACCTTCGCGCTGAGCATACAGGTCATCGGCCCACCAATCGGCGCACCATTCCCACACGTTGCCGACCAGGTCCATTACGCCAAGTGGACTCGCGCCGTCGGGGTACAGGCCGACCGGCGTGGTGGCGTTGAACCCGCTTTCGCGGGAGTTGCACCTGTTCGCGTCCCAGGTATCGCCCCAGGGCCACAGATTCGACCTCACCCCCACCCCCTCTCCCGCAGGCGGGAGAGGGGAGTCGATGCTCCCTCTCCCTGAGGGAGAGGCTGCCGAAGGCGTGGGTGAGGGAGAGAACCGCGCCGCCATCTCCCACTCCGCCTCGGTCGGCAACCGGAAGTGCTGCCCGGTGACGCTGCCTAGCCAGCGGCAATAGGCTTCGGCCTCGTACCAGGTCACGCCGATGACGGGCAGGTTGGGCGCGTTCCACTGCGGATCGTCCCAGTAGAAGGGCCGGTCGCGTTTCTCAACCGGGCGACCAGCCAGCCATTCACGGTATCGTTTTTTCGTATCCTCGTCGGTGAGAAAAGACAGGTCCGCTTCCATCTGACCCTGCCGCCAGCGCCAGCCATCCGCGCTCCAATACGGCTGCTGCTCGTAGCCTCTGGCATCCCAGAAGGCGCGGAACTCGGCGTTGGTCACCGGGTATTTGCCCACAGCGAACTCCGACACGTAGACGCTGTGCTGCGGCTGCTCGTCGTCCCGCGCTTCGACGTTCTGTTCTTTCAGGTGCTTGGCTTCTTCCGGGCTGGTACCCATGCGGAAGGGGCCGGCCGGGAGGGTGATCAGTTCCGGCAGGTCGCCGGGGTGGAGGCGCGGATCGCCCAGATAGCCAACCGCCGTCAGGGCCGACGCGCGCTGGTGCAGCGAAAGCGTTTTGTCGTCTGCGTGCGCGCCGAGCAGCCGCCGAACGTAGCCGCGGCTTTGACCGTCGCGCGCGATCGCTTCGACTGCGGCGCGGATGCGGGTCCGGTCGTTGCTCAGCAGGTCATCCCAGCGGCGCGCGTCGATGTCGATCTCGGCTTCCTCAGATGCGGTCTCGGCCTCAACCGTGTGGGTCAGATACAGGTAGAGTTGAATCTGGTCGATCGTGAGCGCCTCGAAATAAGGCGGCAGGCGCAGCGTGTTGCCAAGCGCCGGGTAAGCGGCGTGCCGCTCCAACAGAGTCTGTCGCCCGGTCTTGACCGGCGGCGCGTCTGCCTGTTGCAGCTCGCCTTCGGGACGCCCGGCGCGTTTTTGCGTCATATCGGCTTCCGCCGGCTTCGTCTCCGCCGCGCGGAAGTGCCGCTCCAGGTCTTGAATCAGGTTCGGATAGTCGATCAGGTCGTCGTACAGCCTGCGCCAGCGGTTCTGAATGGCGACGATCTTGGCCAGCAGGCCCGGCGTGAACTGGTCGATCTCTTTCTCGGCGACGCGCTTTTCGGCCAGCTTGTTGAGCAGCCGGAAGACGTTGATGGTGCGCTTGACTTTGCGGGGGAATGGCTCGATGCCGGCTGCCAGAATCTTTCGGCAGTCGTCCGGCACGGTCTGATCGTACTGCGCGATGAACGCCTCGATGCGCTCTTCCTGCAGCGGAGGCATGTGGAACGGAATCTGGATGATCTTCTCAAGATATTGGTCGCCGGTGATCGGCGTGTCCGCCGCTTCGCCGACGAAGAAATCTTTATACTTGACGCGAATGCCCTGCTCG
>Ga0209322_10000712_pt1 | contig 19582 bp, 14 predicted proteins | sample Rifsed19ft1_FD_184013 | JGI IMG/M metagenome (GOLD analysis project Ga0209322, IMG submission 184013) | Soil microbial communities from Rifle, Colorado, USA - sediment 19ft 1 (version 2) | ecosystem: Environmental > Terrestrial > Deep subsurface > Rock core/Sediment | place: Rifle, Colorado... | reverse complement strand
CTGAGCCGTTCGCTTCAAGGGGTGGTTCACCAGCGTGGCGATGATGCCCATCATCCAGTTCGTGACTGTAAAGCCTAGCGTCAGGGCGTTGACGCCGGCATACCATAACGGTGATAAATTCCTGCGCTGTGCCAGGGTCACGGTCATTAGTGCTAACAGAATGCTCAACGAACTCAGGGTAAAAGATTCTGACACAACCAGCCAGAACATCGCCGCTGCGCTGGTGCTACCCAGGAGGCTGAACAGCGTCGCGTCAAAACGGCGGCAACCCATGAGTCTCAATAGCACGTAGAGCATGCTGACCCAAAGAATAGCTCCTGTTACAACGTAAATTCTGAACACTGTAAGCAGTTCGATGCCCGCAATCGAATGAAACAAATAAACAAAGGCGTATACCACCAGGAGGAACATGGGATGCTTGTCGAGACCGTATTGCCGATTGACCAGCAATTTAATATCAGGAAGATCGGCTTCGAACCATATCGACGAGGCATCGTCTTGATAGACCACCGGATCGATGGATTTCCCCCCCAAGTATGATCCAAAGCCAACAATCATTACCAGCGTGATGATAATGAGAACATCCATCCAGGGTTTTTGTACACGGCTAAAAGCAAGCAGAATTTCACGCCGCTTCTTGACGGCGAATGTTTTGATTTCGGCTAGAGTGGGAATTTCGGGATCCCAACCGTGTCTGCGGGCGATCAGGTCTATTATCGCCACTAGCAGAATAACACCACCAAGGATTGCCAAGAGCAATTGTTTCTTCCCAAACCCAGTCTGCTGACCTGTCCCCAAGAGATCGGCCAGAAAGGCGATAGCTATCGATAGCGCCCCAATCAGGATCGCGAAGGCTTCGAGCCAGAAGCTATTACCCAGGCGGCGATAATCAAGTTTCTTCATAAGGAAAGTTCCTTCGGACATAACAGCGTAGCATAGCGCCGCATCTGCGCACACACCTGCGGTGCGCCACAGGTGTGTGCGCAACCTCTCACGATTGCGACGCCCGCAAGGGCTATGCTACTATATCCGATAAGGCCCAACGCTCTCGCACTCGGACGAGGTCAGGCGGCTTGCGCGGCCATGCTCTCCACCTTTCGGTCCATCAAAGCTCCGTCTCCTAGCATCCGGCTTACTTTGGCCCGATCTTTTGTGCCAAAATACCATTCAAAAGTGCGGCGGAGTCCCTCTTCGAAAGACACTTGCGGTTTCCGGCCCAACAACTTGACGGCGAGGGAAGTATCGGCCACTCGATTCAGCGGGCCGGTTGGCTTGTCCGGGAGTGTCTTAATTTGCGCGTCATATCCCGCTAGACGGATCACCTCGCGCGCGCAGTCGATCACCCGGATGCGTTCCGTCGTGCCCAGGTTGACCGCCGTGGCGTCGTCTATTTTCTCCGCGGCTAGAATCGTCCCTTCGACGATGTCATCGATATAGGTCCAGTTACGGATCTGTTCGCCCGTGCCCCACACCTCGAACGGGTCGTGGCGGAGAAACGCGCGGGCGATCATCGCCATGACAGCGTGGTTCTCGCCGCAGCGGGGGCCATACACGGTGAAGTAGCGGCAAGCAGCCGATTTCATGCCGTATTGCTCGTGATACGCTTTCAAGGTAAGCTCTGCCATCAGCTTGGCCCAGCCATACAGATCATCGGCCTCATACGGTGGTTTGACCATATCTTCGCGCAGGTACACTTCCTGAGTGGGGTCCATTTGTTTGGACGTGGGATAGACACAGCCTGAGGATGAGAACACGACTTTCTCCACGCCAGCCTGGCGGCAGCTCTTAAAGACCAACCCATCCAGGATCATATTGGTCGAGCATTCCACCGGATGTGAGTCGATGTAGCCGCGACCGCCGTGATCGGCGGCCAGATGGAACACGACTTGCATCCCTTCCGCTGCGCGAAGGGCCACGGCAGGCTCCAGCAGGTCTGCATGCCTGAACTCGATCCGTCCTGTGTCGATATGCCCTTTAATGTTCTCTAATAAACCGCTGCTGAGGTTATCCACCACGCGCACCTGCGCGCCTCTCGCGACCAGTGCATCCACTAGATGAGAGCCAATGAAGGAAGCCCCGCCGGTGACCAAGACTTTGCGATTTTGCCAGTTCTGATTCATGGTAATCCTCCCGGAGTTGAAATGGGTGTTGTTCGCGTGTCGAATCTAGATCGTTTCCCGTTTGGACCCGCTAGAATCATGATCCTGTAAGTTACCTTTGATTTTGATAAGACCGTCGCTCGATCCAGCGGGTTAAGAGTAATCCCGGCCAGCTGAGGAGGGGGCGTCCGGAGACTGTTCCCCGCACAACTCGGACACGGTTCTTCCAGGTTGAAGAAGCGAATAAGAACCACCGCATCCCTATCAATAAAAAGATTAGCTTGTCCCACGCGATTTGCGCCCCGCTAATCATTAATAGGAAAGCGAACGACAGCCATTTGAAGCGTGGAGAGTTAAAGGCATCGGCCGGCGCGTTCTCTTGATGTAGAACCTCCAGGGGATATTGAACCAATCCCCAATTCTCGCCGTTGGGGTAGAGTTTCTCGGGCCGATTGTCCAGGTCTCGGGCGGGATTCGTTTTACGGTTTCTGTTGGCGCTCCAAGCCGCCCGAGCAGGGCCGTGGTCGAGGTGATACAGATCGTGGTCTGTAAGTTCGCCCAGATTAACCAATGTATATTTCGGTGTAAGCCGTAAGATCATATCAACCTCTTGCCAATCCATGTAAATGAAACGCTCATCGTAGCCGCCGCACTCGTACCACACATCTCGGTGCAGGAGCCATATTCCAACATAGGACTGATAGAAAAGGTGCGGCGGCAGCGGATCCATCAAAGGCAGCGATTGTTTGAACCGGCGTACAAACCGATCCACAGCCCAGAGGGATGGAGAATAGCGTGTGAACCTGACCGAGATGCGCCGCCGATTCGATAGCAGCAAGGTATTTCGGAGAGGCGTTAGCAGCCGGGATTTTTCATGCAGCCAGAAGAACGTCTCCAGAAAATGCTTGCCCACTAAGGTATCTTGATCGATACGCCCGATGTATTCTCCATTTGCCCGCCGAACACCGGCGTTGAGGGCTAACACTTCCGGAAACGGACTGTCCTTTTGCTCAACTCGAGCAATCTCTGGTGGAACAAGCATGAACGAGACGATCCGGTTTGCTTCCGGCGTCAGCTTTAAGAGATCGCGCAGCGGGGTTTTGCTCCCCCAATCGATGACGATAACTTCTATGTCGTCTTCTCGACCCAGTTGATGCGCCGTTTGCCCGATATAGTTCAGTGCCGTCTGCAATCGCCAGCGAGAGTTTCCCTGATACTCGTCACTGCGTGAACAGAGAATCATTGATAAAACCGGTTTTTTGTCGGACTGGGGGGAACTGTTTTGTGATTTTTCAGTGTGCATAGCAATCATTCTCCTTGATGTCTGACAGGTCTACTGCTGGCAGCATGCTGAATTCTCATGATTTCCAGAGCCAGCTTCTCGGTGTACATTTCTGCGGCAGAATGAATCACATGCTCCACTTCCCCTTGCATTTGATTGAGAGGAAATGTCAAGACGGAGCCGATATAGGTCACCTGATCGCTTCGTCTGTCGATATCGCTCCACCACGCTCGAATCTTGGCCCAACGTTCTTGAAAAAGCCGGTTTTCATAAAGTTCTTCATACATAGGCCCGTGCGTAATGTAGACATTGATGCCGTGCTGATCAGCCAGCGCGAGGATGTGCTCTATGGCAACATAGCTGATATTTGTAACCAGAAAATCCTCTTTTTGTAGCGACTCTAGAATACCCGTGAGATCAACGGGCCGAGGCTCGAACATGGGCATATAACCCTTGGCCGTCAAATCCACGTGATACTCGCTTCGTAATAAACTGCTTGGAGATACAAAGCCATCGAGCAGAATGCTCCTTAGCTCCCTGTTCTCAAAATAGAGTGGAAAATACCGCGCCAAAGAAATTTCAAGCTGCTCTAGTATGCTGAGTAATTCTGGAGAGAACCTGTATTGATCCGAAACGCCCCAGGGCAGCGGCACTTTTGCGACGATGAGCGGTTTCAACTCCTCACCCAAAATAACATAGCTATGTACAATCAAAACATTTTTAGGCGGCCCGAACTTATCCAAATACTTATCGAGCATCAACGCGTCGTTGAGCAATGTCATAGGACTGATCGTGCACAGGTTTATGGCGGTTCCGCCTAGCATGCTCTCGATTTTTTCGGGAACCACGCCCTGATTGCAGGACGAGTCTCCCAAGATAAGCCATTCAACTGGCGCCGACATATTTTGCAGGATTTCCCACTTTTGGGACACTGTCTTGACGCTAGGATTAACTGCATAATGATCCAGATACCACCGCGCCGCAAGGTTAACGACGAGAACTACGAAAACTGTTCCGATCACACTGACTAGCACGCTCCGAACACTTGATCGCGCAATCACTTCACGAGGGAGCTGCTTATAAAGAGGTTTGTCTACCGCGCTAGCAGTGGTGTGTGCCTCTTCCGAGGCAGTGATTCTCGTGACCCAACCAAGCCGTCGTGCGCTCAACATCGCTCCAGCGACCAGAAGCAAACTGCCACCCCAGATAGCCAAATCTCTCTGCTTTTGCCCCCATCCTGTTGCCGCTCCTAATCTGGCAACCTCCGTGAGAAGTGAGATAGCCAGCAAGAACACTCCGGTTGTCGCTGTCAGCATTTCAAACCAATGCTTGTTGAGGTTTGGCTTTTTCACGCTTAATCCCCTGATATCGAGTGTTACAAATGGGATAGTGCCGTATCCGAATATGTTGTCGTATCCGAATGCGCTCTAAAACTGGAAGTAAATAAACTCCACCGACTCACTTGTTCCAAAAACCAAGAGCCAGACTGCCAGGAAACCATAAGCAAAAACCCGCACAAAGCTCGGCAACTTGGTCAGAATGAGCAAATCGCGTGTGACATATTGAAAGACTTCTACCAGGAACAGTGGTAACGCAAAGAACAATAACTTCGATGCCAATTGCGCACTCTCGGCCGAGAGTGCCGGTGAAATGTGTGTCAACATGTAGCCAATCTGCTCAACGGTGCTTGCCCGGAAGAATAGCCAGCCGAGTAGCGTCAGGACAAACATGAGGGCCATTTTTGCAGTCACCGCGATATAGGAATGTTCGCCTCCCCACGGGTCCTCATGAGCCGGGCGTTTTTCAAATACTCGGTAGAGGATGGGGATCAACCCGTGATAAGCCCCCCATATCACGAAATTCCAGCTGGCCCCATGCCACAGCCCGCCCAGCAGCATGGTGAGGAACAGGTTTCGACAGGTAATCAAATTACTTTTTCGGTTTCCTCCGAGGGGAATGTAGAGGTAATCCCTAAGCCAGGTTGAGAGCGAGATGTGCCATCGCTGCCAAAAATCGGTGGGGTTGAGCGCAAAGTAAGGCAGCCTAAAGTTAACCATCAGTTCAAAACCCATCAAACGAGCAATGCCCCGGGCAATGTCGGAGTAGCCGGAAAAATCACCGTAGATTTGCACTGCGAAGGCCAACACCCCGATAACAATGTCCAGCCCCGAGTAGTTCGTGTAATTATTGAAGATCAGGTTCGCAACCTCTCGAACATTGTCGGCGATAACCACTTTCTTAAAAAGGCCCCAAAGAATGAGAAAGAGACCCGTATTAACCTGTTCAATAGTGATCCGGCGCGGTCGCTCCACCTGAAGCAAAAGGGATTCGGCCCGCTGAATCGGGCCGGCTACGAGGTGAGGGAAGAAGGCGACAAACAAAGCGAAGTTAAACGGGTTATGCGTCGGCTTCATGTGCTTTCGATAGACATCAATGGTGTAACCCATTTCCTGAAACGTATAGAAGCTGATACCCAGGGGGAGCACAATATTAAGTGTAATCAGATCTGCCTTCATCGAAAAGAGGTTGAGCAGCCCGATAAAACTCTCGCTAAAAAAGTTGAAGTATTTGAAGAAACCCAGAACGCCCAGGTTGAATAGTATCGAGCAGGCGAGCAGGGTTTTACGTCGGGCTTTACCGGCTGGCGTGAGATCATCGGTGCTGCCTATCGCTTTCGCAATAAAGAAGTCGACCGTGGTGGAGAGGAGCAGGAGCGACAAAAAGCGCCAATCCCATGACGCATAGAAGATGTAGCTGGCTACAAGCAGGAGCGCATTTTGCGCCTTTAGCCGCTTCTGAAGCAGTAAATAGAGCGTATAGACAACGACAAAGAAGATTAAGAAAGTTGACGAGTTAAACAGCATACGCATTCACCCTAAAGTCGATCCTCTTGGAATAGTTACCGGCTACCAATGGACAAGCCTCAATGGACACACGTTATCTCTCAGAAACCATTTCTGGATTTCTGCACGTGGATAACAACTCTTCCACAGTTGAAAACTCTGTAAAGGAACTTGGCTCCGGTAGTAACTCCGCGATTGGTCTGGACATTGGATCGGAACCCGACTCATTAAGCTTAAGACATTGAATAAACTCTGTAGCCCTGGTGAATTGCAAGCCATTGTTTATTCCTGTGCTCAGCAGCAATGCTCCAGCCAATCCCAGTGCTACTAGACGCATACGTGTCAGCGTGCTCAAGGCCGTCAACACCACCAACAGCGGCCCGAAATGTAATGCGTAAAGGAATGTCTCCTCGCCATATATAATATGAAGTGCCAGCTGTCCAAGGAGTAGCAATACAAGCATGATGCGCAGGTGGCGGTGTTGCCCAACAGAAAACAAGGCCCACACGCCGAGACCCAATAATGCTCCCCATAAGCCGACTGCAGCCATGCCCCACAGGGTGCCCGAGCCTGGCAGGGTAGGTTGGGTGGTCATTAATGGCCAGTACGGGCGATCATAGTAATTGACGACGGCAATAGATGGCATGACCATTGTGTGAAATACAAAAGACTTCGTGACATGCAGCGGCCCCCCGGATTCCGGTACGAGTATGAAGTCAGTTTTTTCGCTGTCATAGAGAAAAAAACCGGCCCAGGGAAACATGTACTTTTCGACAACCCACAAAGTCACCACGAGGCAATATACGACGATGGTAATTTGTAACACCCGCTTCCAGGAGTGATTTACGACGGTCGCGAGAATCCCCGCCATCCAATTGGTGACGGTGATGCTTAGGGTCAGTGCGCTGACTAGCACGTACCACAACGGCGAAAGTTTTCTGCGTTGCGCCACTACAACAATAACAAGCGCCAACAGAATGGTCAGCGATCCGAACGAATAGGTGTCTGGTATGACGAATCCAAACACGGCCGAAGCGCTGGCCGCCGTGAGCACGCTAAAGAGCGTCGCGTCAAAACGGCGACACCCTATCAGCCTTAATAAGATGAACATCGTGCTGATCCAAAGAGAAGCGACCGCAGCGATGATCAGCCTTATTGCGGTAATCGGTTCGATACCCAGTCCTTGTCTCAGAATAGATACCGACGAATATGCTATCAATGAAAACAGTGGATGCACCTTGGTTGTTCTATGTTCATAGGCGTCGGGCCGGGTGGCAACGGCAAGGAAGCGTGCGATATCGGTCTGGAACCATATATCGTCGGTACGTCTATCATAGACAATAGGGTTAATGAGTTGTGCTCCCTGGTATGAGAGGTATGCTGCTGCACCCGCAAGGATAACTACAATCAGAATATCGCGCTGTTGCCTGCGCGCATGAACGCCGAGATCGACGACGGTAGGGATTTTCGGATCCCAACCGCGCGCTCGTGCCCTCAACATCACTCCAGCTATTACGAGCATACCGCCGCCCAAGAGGCTCAACATTACCTGCTTTAGCCCGAATCCCGACTGTTCGCCACGCCCAGTAACGTCAATCAGAAACGAGACGGCTATTATCAGTGCGCCAATCACGGCGAAGAAAATTTCCAGCCAATGTTTGTTCGGGTCTATCGTTTTCACACTCAACTCACCTTTCTCTTCACGATGATGACGAACGCATCTTCGCCCTTCATGAGTATCGGTCTACCTTAGGAGAAGCTTTGAAGAAGCTGTACCAACCTGTGTATCAGCGTTCGTAGAGTGGATAGACTGCCCATTGCCATGTTTTGGGACAATAGTTTCGGAGGGATATACTCCGGAGAGAGGCATCAAAAAGTCAGCCTGGTTTGAGCCTGTCAGCCATTGGATAAACGCTCTCAGATCGGGGGCACTATACCAGTCCTCTTTGGACTTTAGATTGATCTCGGTCTTGTTGACACCTGACTGGTCATGGTACTCTAGGGTCACGGTTCTCACCGGGAATGGTCGCAGCACGAAGATGCCGTAGGCGAAGCGCTCCGCCAACTCTCGCTGGGCCGGGGATAGCCGTGGAATGTCCTGAATGGCGGCTACTTTTTCCAGGTACTCTTCACGAGAGTCCGAGTCAATCGTAAAGCCTCTGCGGTCATATCGTCCTGTGCCGGCAGTCAATACGGGGATTCCCAACCTTGCTGCCTCCATGCCGATTGTGCCGCGAACGGTCAGACAGTAATCCATCAATTCAAACAGCGAGAAAGTGTTAATCTCACTTTCGGCCGGGATAGTGAAAACATGCGGTGGCAGGTGGCTCAGGTGTTTACGCAGCACGATAACTTCGGCAGGATCTCCTTGAAAACCATCTGCCACATTTTTGCCGACATGCGCCGGGTGTATTTTGATGACCCAATTGACCTGATCGTTCTTACAAGCGGCCAGGACGGTTTCCACCAGCCACTCTTCATAATCCCTGAACAGGTCTTCTCCAAAGAAGAATGATGAATCCCAGAGGATATGGGGGAATATGATCGCCGTCTTTTTGGCCGGGTCGAGACCCAGGTGCTGGCGGATTGTGTCGCCATCTAAAAGACGCTTGTTGTATTGGGTAGCGGCCTGGCTGTACCAATCGCCTTTCACATAGCTACTCAGAAGTTCTTGGTGGAGTTGTTCGCGCTGGGCCTCGGTCCATTCCATGTCGCGGATCAGTTGCCAGGTTTCTTCGGACAGAGACTCAGCATGCTCATCCCTGTTCTCCTGCGTATACCGCTTGAGCACCAGGGCGTTGTTTTTATGGCCCTTGTCCCACCGGATCGCGGTCATGCCATTCGCCAAACACACATCGATGAGTTCTCCGGCCGGCGTATATACTCGATCCACGTATAACACCAGTTCCGGGCGAACTTGTTGCGCGATGCGTTGAGCGGCAGCTACTGAGGCCACGGCTGAAGCCAGATACTTTAGGAGTATCTGGCGCTCTTCACTCGACTCTAAGTCAATCGATCCCAACCGATGCCTGCGTAGTGCAGTCGAGACGGCGAATTTGCCAACACGAGCCCCTGCACATTCAAACTCCAGCAGCTTCTCAACCGAACCGTACTGTTTGATGACAGCCTCGGCCGCATCCAGGTCGAGCGGATCGCTGAATTCACTCCAAATGAGAACCTCTTCGATGGCTGCCAGATGGTAATACGCTTGAAGGAGCTCATGATCGTAATCCTCGGTAATCAGGACGACAGGTACGTAACCAGCCAGCTCCAATCCTTTGAGGAGGCCCAGTTCTATCTCCACCTGAGGGAAGCCAATACTAATAACCAGGACCTTCTTCTGGTCGTGAGACACATGGTTCGATAGAGGCCCAAGTAAGCGCCCATACTGTCGCTTGAATCGCACGAAGCGTTGGTAATGCGCCTGCTCACGCGTGAGTTCTGGCTTGATGAAACGTCGGAATCGCCGTGCCGCCGGCAGCAGACCTACTTTCTGCAGGATCAACTTTACGGTTTCTCGTAAGCTGGCTCTATGGAAGGCCATCTGAGTACTCCATCCTTAAGGTCCGAACTAAGGTCCGAACTTAAGAACTTTGATTCTGTTTCATGCCATTCAGCGAGAGCGTATCGACACGTCGCAAGCGCTGCAAGATCGGAAGTTCGCTGGCGTAGACTTCTTTCGTACCGCTGCCCAGAGCCGCTTCGACCGTCCGAATGTACTTGATCAGCCGTTCGAAGCCTTGCGGCTCGACGGATGCCGCATGGTCGCTTCCCCACATCGCCCGGTCGAGGGTAATATGGCGTTCGATCAGGCAGGCACCCAAAGCGACTACGGCGATGCTTGTCGGCAAGCCCACTTCATGGCCGGAGTAACCGACGGGACAGGGGAAGCGCCGGCGTAGGGTCTCAATCACGCGCAGATTGAGTTCAGTCGGATCGCAAGGATAGGTGCTGGTACAGTGAGTGATGATCAAATTGTCGGTTCCTAAAACTTCAACAGCCGCCTCGATCTGCTCCATCGAGGACATGCCGGTGGACAAGACAAGCGGTCGGCCTGCGGAGCGTGTGTAGCGCAACAGATTGGCATCGGTTAAACTGGCCGAGCAAATCTTGTAGCAGGGGGGCTCAAACTGTTCCATAAAGTCCACCGAAGACTCATCCCAGCACGAGGCGAACCAAGTTATCCCTTTCTCCTTGCAATGACGATCGATTTCCCGGAACTCGTCTACACCGAATTCGACCTTGTAACGATATTCCAAATAAGTGATGTAACCCCACGGTGTATTACGCATGATTTGACGCTGCTCGGGGGGGACGCAGATTTCCGGGGTTCGCTTCTGAAACTTGACCGCATTGCAACCCGCGTGCGCCGCCGCGTCGATGAGCTTTTTGGCAATTTCGACGCTTCCATTGTGATTGATGCCGATTTCTGCCACGATATAGACTGGATGGCCGTCACCCAGCCATTGTTCACCGATTCTGACTGCTTGACTCACAGCTGCCTCCTTTGGTCTATCCTGTTGATCAAGCGTTCGCATAGCTCCCGAACGGCCCCTTGGCCTCCCCGCCGGCTCAAAATCCAATCCGCAGCCTGCAAAACCAGCGGGTGTGCATCGGCCACTGCCACGCCGCAACCCGCTAGTTGCAAACAATCCAGATCGTTTAGATCGTTACCGACGTATACCACCTGGGCCAGGTCGACGTTGTGTTCAGTGGCCAGGGCCAGCAAAGTTGCCTTTTTATCCTCCACCCCCTGCCGGCAAGAAATGCCCAGCTTCTGGCAGCGGGCCGCAACGACTGGATTGGTCTCGGAAGATAAAACGACGGATTCGATATCACGCGCACGTAGCATTGCCAGCCCCAGGCCATCACTCCGGCTACAGACCACGGCTTCGGAGCCATCCTCGGTAATCCACACCCGATTGTCGGTCAACACGCCATCGAAATCCAGCACGAGCAACCTGACTTGATCGAGCAAAGACCATGACCCGTTTGGACTCTCCAAACCATCAGCCACTCCTTCGCCATTCGGCTTGATCACGGATAGCGCGCTCTTACGGAGCAAAGATTCTGCATAGGCCCAGTCGGGTTCTGCATCAATGTCTACGCAGTAGCCGCGCTCAATCACGAGAGGCAATACCCGCTCTCCAGTCAGCGACTTTTTCACCGCAATGGTTTCGTAGCGGATCGCATCGATATGCCCGGTCTGCCAGTACACCTGGGGCAAATGTTGGCGAGGCATGTTGTAAGGTTCGGTAAATTCATGACTGAGTAAGGGTTGCAGAAATCCATCCGCTCCGGCGCGCCACATCTTATAGGGATTCTGATTAGGCCCCGTGACCCCGCGCACGCAGTCGGCTTCGGGACAGGCACGCAATGCTTCCACGGCCTCATCGATGAGACCCACCGGGCGTAGAGGAGATGTCGGTCGCAATTGAACAACCACGTCAGGCCGATAGTCCTCATGGTCTTCTAGCCAACGCAGCGCATGCTGAAACAGCGGCAGATCCGGCGAGTCATCTTGGGCCAACTCCGGGGGTCGGAGAAAAGGCACCTCGGCCCCGTACTGACGTGCGATTTCCGCAATTTCCTGGCTATCGGTCGAGACGATCAGGCGCGTCACGCTCTGCGCCGCCAAACCGGCAGCAATGCTGTAGGCAATCAGTGGATGACCTGCCAACGATCGGATGTTCTTCCCGGGGATAGACTTTGATCCTCCCCGGGCTTGCACCACAGCCAATACTTCGGGCCGATTCCCGATTACCATGCCGTCCACCCTCCATCAGCGGTCAGGTTCGCGCCGGTCATGTACGATGACGCATCGGAGACCAGGAAGAGCAGAGCGCCACAGTATTCCGACTTCTGCGCCATGCGTCCCAGAGGCGTCCGGTAGCTATAGCGCCGAGTGAACTCATCCTCATGGTTATTGAAGACCCCGCCGAGTGTGAGCGTATTGACGCGAATGTTCTTACCCGCCCAATAGGTTGCCAAGTAACGCGTGAGTCCTAAGACGGCGCTCTTGGTCACCGAGTAATCCACGGGTTTGTAGGCGACCGGCTCGCCGTTTGACTTCTCGTAAAGCCGCTGATCGGGTCCAACCAATCCATAGATCGAGGAGATATTGAGAATGACCCCTTTGCCCTGAGCCAGCATCGGCCGAGCCACCGCCTGAGCACACAAGAACATGCCGGTGAGATTGACAGCCAAGCTGCGGTTCCACAGTTCCAAAGGGTAGTCCTCAAAGGTATTTACGTGTTCTTCGACGTGTTCAGGATCAAACTTGGGATCAAGCGCCGCGTTGTTCACCAGGATGTCGATCCGGCCAAATCGGGCAAGTGTTTGCTCGACCATCGCCTGCACCGACGGCTTGCTTGAAACATCGGTTTCGACACCTCTCGCTTCAATCCCGACACGTTCCGTGATCGCCAAGGCCAGGTTTCGCGCCGCGTGAAGATTGATATCGGCAATGATCACATGAGCGCCGGCGTCAGCCAGGGCGGCCGCATATTCCCGACCCAATAACCCGGCGCCGCCGGTCAGGATAGCGACCCGGCCGCGCAAATCGAACATCTTTGCAGAATCAGTCATCGTACACCTTGATCAGGCGTTCTTCGACCGCTGAGCGCTTTGCAGCCAGCGCAATCCTCAGCGCCTGAATGCCATCATCCAGGGTGATGGCAGGTTCAGCGCGCCCGGCGATGCAGTCAAGGAAATGGCGCATCTCAGTCATAAACATCGTGTTTCGCTCGAAATCCGCGGGGGGCGGAATGATGTCTTCTTCCTTATGATCAACGCGGTAACAGCGCACAACGCCATCCATGTTGTCCCAGTGGATCGTGCCGGTTTGACCCGTGATCTGAAGCCAATGCGAGGCTGGCCGTTGAATGTAATCCAGATGCACGCTCCCTATCGCCCCGGATTCAAACTGTAAGACAATATCAGCGGTATCTTCCACATCCAGGTTCAGGCCACTGAGCTGACCTGTAACAGCCGTAACCGACCGTACTTCACCGAGTAACCAGCGCAAGTAATCAAAAGGATGGCACAAGGTGAGCAGCACACCTCCACCCAGCTCGGCGCGGGCGCTGTAACTCTGTTGATAATCCTCCCCAGGATGCCAATCGGGTAAATACTCACCCCAGTGTGAATGGGCGCAGACGATTGGCCCTATCGCGCCATCATCGATCAGTCTCTTGATGACACATAACCCCGGATGAAAACGAAACTGGAACCCGACCAAGACTCGCAGTTTCTGGCTGCGCACGATCGCGGCCAACTGGTCCAGACCCTCCATCGCATGAGACACAGGCTTCTCGATGAATAAGTGACAGCCAGCCCGTGCGGCGGCAAGCGCCACCGGAAGATGTAAAGCCGTGGGATTGGCGATGACGGTTGCCTGCGGTCGTTGATCCAATGCGGCGGCCAAATCGTTCTCGATGAGCATGTTCACCTGATCATCATCCGGGAGTGTGCTGTGCCCGGTTCGGTAAAGAACCAAGTCCTTATGTCCTAATAGCCGTAAGTTGCGTAGATGACGCCGACCGATAGAACCCAATCCAGCAATCAGAATGTTGAAGGTCTGTTGTCCCATTTCACCGTTGCTTCTTTGTCAAGCCTTCCGACTCTGTTCCAATTCAACCCGGCCTATCTCTTGTGGAAGAGAGAGGTCTGCACTGGGGAGATTTTCGTTCTCAATAGGGCCCCACTCGTAGTCGAACCGCAGATAACCTGCAACCCACTTTTGAAGGTATGCCGGATTATCGCCTGCCGATAAGCGCGGATGAATGCTAAGCCCAATCGCATGGGCAATTGTCTCCTGGCGTTCATGATCGGCGAACATCTTCAAGGCCAATACATAATCACCTTTGCGTAGATGATTAGGATTGATCTCCAATCGCACCGAATAATTTCCGGGCTCAAAAACGTCGGTGAATGCAGGCGAGGGTACGGTGAAGAGCTCGACTTGCCCTTCCACCGCCTCTACACTACAGCCGAACCGCAATTCTCGAATGCGCTCCATGACTTGAAAACCGAGTTCAATCGTGATCGGCCTACCTTCCGATTCAGTCCCCGTCTGCCGACCTGCGGCGTCCAAGATTCGCGCCCACATGAACCGCGCCTTTTGACCGGTTAAGCTGGGATTTCTCTCCACGCTTGATAAATCGGCCCACCCGGTGCTGGACTTGAAGGCGTTTAACTGTGCCAGGGCTTCATTCTTAGAATAGAGATAAACGACATCCTTGGGATCGCCATCTGCTACAGTCCGGCCTGACTCCAGTAATAACACCCGTTGGCAAAATGACTGGACGGCTGCCAGGTTGTGCGAGATAAACGCAATCGTCACGCCGCTGTCTCGCAGTTCATTCATCTTGGCCAGAGATTTCTTCTGAAAAGCCATATCACCCACTGACAATACTTCATCGACCAACAAGATGTCCGCCCTAACATGGGCGGCTACCGCGAAAGCCAGCCGGACATACATCCCCGACGAATAGCGCTTGATCGGGGTATCAATAAACTGTTCTAACTCGGCGAACTCAACGATATTCGAAAATTGCTCATCGATCTCTTGCCTCTTAAGGCCCAGGATCGCTCCATTGAGATAGATGTTCTCTCGACCGGACAGATCCGGGTGAAAGCCCGCTCCCAATTCAATCAAGGCCGCCATGCGCCCCTGGGTGCGAATGCGTCCACTGGTGGGAAAACTGACCTTCGACAAGAGTTTGAGAATCGTGCTTTTGCCGGCTCCATTGTGGCCGATAATGCCCAGCACTTCCCCCTGCTCAACGCTAAAACTCACATCATCCAAAGCCCAAAACAGCTGATGATCGGACCGAGCGCCATTGCGACTGAACAGCTTCCGGGTGATCCGGGGCAGGGCTTCCCGCAAACCGGTTCGACCGGTCCCCAGGCGGTAGGTTTTGGAGACGTGTTCGAATTCAATAACGGGCATGCAAAATCCTCCGGTTATCTTCTCAAACGTGGCATCTGATTAGATCAAATCCGCAAATACCCGCTCGGCCCGCTTGAAGTAACGATATGAGAGAAGCGCGAGCAGGATAGAGACCCAAGCAGCCAGCCCGAGATACGGCCAGTCGGGCATTTGCTTGAAAAGGATGAGACGTCGATAGGTGTCAATCAACACGGCCATAGGATTCAAGAAATATAAGGGCCGCAGCTGCTCAGGAATGAGAGTGGTCGGGTAGATCACGGGAGACAGATACATCCACAGCTGCAAAGCCAACGGGATCACGAACCGCACGTCGCGGTAAAACACATTGACAGCCGAGGCCAGCAGGCTGACGCCAAACATGAGCACGATTTGAATGAGTAAGACCAACGGGACTAGAAGGATCGAGGGACCGATCGGGATTTGATAGAGCCACAACATGACGACGAAAATCGAAGAGGCAATCGCAAAATCAGCCAGGCCCACCAGGATGGAAGAGAACGGCAGGATTTCGCGAGGAAAGTAAATCTTGCTGACCAGGTTCATATTGTTGACCAGGCTGGGGATAGCAAAGCTAAGCGAGTTGGCGAAGAATGTCCATGGTAATAGGGCCGTATACGCAAAGATGGGGTAAGGGATGCCATCTGTAGGTACTTTGATGAAGACTGAGAAAATCACGCTGAAAATGATCATGAGCGAGAGGGGCTGCACAATCGCCCAGGCTGCCCCCAGCACCGATTGGCTGTAGCGCACCTTGAAGTCGCGCATAGTCCAGGTGAAGAGTAGCTCACGCGCCCCTATCAAATCTTTCAAATAGGTAGACATCTCTGACTCGTCTCTCCTCGGAATCGTGTTGATTGTGAGTTAGGCGCATCAACCTCGCCTGATAGGCCAGTCCATTCGAAGCATCTCCGGCACCGTCACAAATTGATACCCGTGGCTTTGCAGAGATTCAATGATCATCGGCAAAGCCTCGATGGTTGGTGAGCGATCTTGAAACCGGTCATACTCCGGTCGCCATTCCAATTGGGACGGCGGTGGTTCCCAACCGTCGTGCAACAAGATAATGCTGCCGGGCTGAATATCGGCCAGGATGCGCGCAGCGAGCGTCGATGCCGGGTCTCCCTGCCAATCTTCCCCCGAAACGGACCAGTTCACTGCGGCATAGCCCATCATTCGCGTTATCAAGTACGACTTAGCGTCTTGTAACCCAAAGGGCGGTCTCATCACCTTAGGCGCGATCCCGACCGCCTCGCGAATGGCACCCTGGCATTGCGAGAGTTCCCTAACCACTTTCATTGGCCGGCAGTGATCCAGGCGCGGATGGGTGAAGGTATGGTTGCCGACCGCATGGCCCGCCTGGGCGATCTGGCGAGCCGTCCCAGGGTGGGTGGCAACATTGCGGCCGAGCAGAAAAAACGTGGCCTTGACTTGGTGGTGAGCCAGAATCTCCAGAACCGGCGGTGTGTAAGTCGGGTTTGGCCCGTCATCGAAAGTGAGCGCCACGATTTTCCGAGTTGTCCGGCAGCCGATGATCGTTCGGAGCCAGTTGTTGCGAAGGTGATAGTATCCACGCCACCCGAGACGCCGCACCGGACTGGGGATCGTGCGCTTCAAGATGCTTCTCATCGACTGGCGTAGCCTCTTTGAGAGATCACGGTCATCGGTTGTATACGCGCGAATGAGCCGGTTCACGGTTGCCGGTCGTCCTCTGGTTCGTATGAACAGGCTCTGTGGAAGTCACTCACGGGCATAAGCACTCTCGCCGGTTTCGACCTCAGGCTTCTCTTGTGGCATCAGTCCGGTCACCAGCCATCGCTTGCCGATGCGGACCGATGGCAGTGCGCCGGCGCGGCACCATTCTTCGATCGTCTCTTCGGATTCCTCCAACTGCGCGGCAGCTTCTGTCACGGTCATGATCATGCTGTCGAGCTTGGGCGGGGTAGGGACCGGACTCTCCGACGCTTCCGCTGGCTCTGACGGAGCGGCGGCCTCGCCGGATTCCAGGTCGGTGGACATTTCCTCAAGCCATTGAGCGGCCGAATGGTGTCCCCCATGCCCGTTCGCCGAGAGCGCCGGGCGTCGAGTCACTTTCCCGATGAGGATGGCTGGCAGGGCGAGCAGTCGCCCGATCAAGCCGATCGGAGCGCGGTGGAGAGTCTGGCTTTGGTTGTATCCGTAGCCGTACAGGGCGACTTCGGGCGTGAGTTTGTGCAGCGCCACGCGGTTCAGCGCGAGGCCCAGCAAGGGCGACTCGGCATGCTTGGTCAACTCTTGCCGTGAGGCTTCGAATAATTTCCGATTGGTTCGATCGATGCTGGCGACTATGACAATACCATCGGCCACGCCCGACAATAGGGTGGTGATCGGACCGGCAGCGACCGGCGGGCTATCGATGATGATGAGGTCGGCCCGTTCGGATAGCATGTCCATCAACTGCCGCAGATGCGGCGACCGCAGCAATACGAGCGGGTCGCGCGCGAGCGTGCCCGCCGTCAGCACCTTCAAGTTGCTGATCGGTGTCCGCCGTAACAGGCTGAGGAGCTGCGCAGCGTCCGTTGTGCCGTGCCACAAAATGTTCGTCAGGCCCGGCTCGCGTTCGAGGCCGAAATAGTTGTGGACGGTGCCGGCGCGGATGTCACCGTCCACCAGGATCACGCGCAAGCCCGCGTCGGCGGCGGCCAGAGCCAGATTCACGGCGGTAAAGGTCTTGCCGTCACGCGGCGTCGGGCTGGTGATCAACAGCCGCTTGATCATCGCGCCCGTGTCGGCCATGAAGATACGCGTGCGCAGGCTGCGCACCGCGTCGGCTTCCGCCGAATCGGGCTGCGACTTGATGATCAGCGGATTGCGCCGGCGCGGCAACGCGGGCACGATGCCAAGCACAGGGGGAGCGTTCTCCACAAAGACGTCGTTCCAGTGCAGCATGGTATCCGTGTATTCGAGCAGGACGATCGCGCCGATGCTCAGGACCAGTCCGCCCGCCAGAGCGATGAGCAAGGTCGTCACGATACCGGTGGACACCGGTCGGGTGGGCAGGCTCGCCGGTTCGACAATGCTCAACGAATTGACCGTCTGATTGTTCAGGACATTCAGGTATTGCGTATAAGCGGTGGTGTAGTCGAGCCTGAGCTTCTCCAACTCGGACGCCTTTGCCCGTGCTTCCGCCAGGTCGGAGGCGGAAGTCATTTGCGTCATGCGGTTGCGCAGATCGGTCAATTCCTGATCGATCCCCTTAATCTTCTGCTCGAGATCGGCTATTTGCGCCAGTGTAAACTCTTGCGTATTCCCCTGCCTCGAGGCCGATGCCGGACTCTGGCGGATAAGCTCCTCGGCGATAGAGGTGGCCAGGAGAGCGGCCCGTTGTGGATCGACATCGTACACGTAGATCTCAAGGATCTGGGCATCGAAGACCACGCGCGTTTCGATGGCGGCGCCGAGTTCCTCCGGTGACAGCTCTAGGCTCAGGCGCTGAATGACGGCTTGCGTGACCGGCTGCCGTTTGGCCATCTCACCATAGAAGGTCGCCAGCGTGCGCTCGATGCCGAGCTGTTGCGGATCAGGATTCGCACTCCTCGCAGCGTTGCCGACGATCAGTGCAATACGCGCCTGGTACACCGGTGGTTGATTCCGCCAATACATATACGCACTGGCTCCAGCCAGGGTCATGCTCACGACCACCAGCCACCACCATCGTTTTAGAGCGTTCCAATATGGGACGAGTTGATGTGGCATACTTCCCTCGCGTTCCACCGGAAATGATGGAACGAATCACAGCCTGACCCCCAATACGGGTACCTGGCTTACAGTCGCACGATAACACGCGGGAGTTAGACAAAAGGGTGAGGGGAGTTTGAAGAAGGTATAAATCCGTGTGCGTAACACATAGCTTGATCTCTGCCGTAACCAAAGAACATCGATCCACGAACACATGCGGTGCAGTGCTTCCGTCTTCACGAATGAACACGAATAAAGCCTACATTCGTGTTCATTCTGGACGGGAAGCGCCGCCGTCGGCAGATGACGCACGGACTAAAGTGCCCTGCACGTCCGATTAGCGATTCTTCGTGACCACGGGCAGGAAGATGTGATGTATCCTGGCATCGTCCACAGGTACCGGCCCGAAGACATTGTTGAACTCATCGCTTTCCGCTACCAGCCCGTGTTGAGCGCTGCTGTCCGGATCGCATGGATTGCCACCTTCGGCGCAATTCCAGTTGTCGATCTTGAAGTATAACGTGAAGCTCTGAGCGGCCGTGAAGCTCAGATTCGTGATCGTAACGGTTGCGGTCTTGCCCGCGTCGATGGCGGGCACATAGATGAAGTCGTCCCCATATCCGCCAAAGGGGTACGTGGGAGGTGGCGCGGCCGGGTCGATGAACCAGTCTAAGCCAAACGAGCCGCATCC
>Ga0209322_10000698_pt1 | contig 19828 bp, 14 predicted proteins | sample Rifsed19ft1_FD_184013 | JGI IMG/M metagenome (GOLD analysis project Ga0209322, IMG submission 184013) | Soil microbial communities from Rifle, Colorado, USA - sediment 19ft 1 (version 2) | ecosystem: Environmental > Terrestrial > Deep subsurface > Rock core/Sediment | place: Rifle, Colorado... | reverse complement strand
AGATCTCGGCCCAGCAATGGTACCCGCAGATGTCGCATTGGTCGTCGCCTTCCAGGGCGAACCCCATCACCAGGCGGGCGGGGATTCCGGCGGACCGGCAAAGGGAAATGTAAAGCGCATGGATGTCGTTGCAGTTTCCGACCTGGCAGACGAGCGCATGGTCCGTGCTCCCCGTCCAGGACTGTTTCTCCGCGTCGTAGGCCATGTAATCCGTCACATGATCGTAGAAGATCCTTGCCTGGTTCAGGGGATTCCTCTCCGCGCCGACGAGTTGCCGGGCCTGTTCCCGCGTTTTCTCGTCGACCCGGACATGCCGCTCAGGCATGAGGGACCGACGATATAGGCCGGACGCGCCGGAGAGGGGCCGCGCCTGCGCCGGATCGGATTTCACCGGTACCGTTCGCCGCTCCACCTGAAAGATGAATGTGCTGCGGAACCCCCTTGCGGAGGGCAGTCGTCCGTGGAGCAGGCCGTTCCCCCACTCCCGGTCGAAGTGAAGGGAAAGGTCGGTGTCCGATTCCGCTGTCACCTCCAGTATCTGCTGGTTCCCGTCGCTTTGGGGAACGGGAATCCAGATCTCCACGAGATGGCCTCCTTCGGGAAGGTCCCGGACGGTGATCTCCTCTTCGATATGGTAGGTTATGCTTCCTTGCCTCAATCCCGCGGTTTCTTCCATGGCTTCTCCCCATGGCGCTTCGCAGATCCTTCCTTTTGCCCATTCATTGGATGCCGAAGAACATCCCGCAGATTGGATTCCGGCGCGGAACCGGGGAGGGCGCGGAGGGGGATCGGCTCCCCTCCGCACCGCATCCCTTATTGCTTTCCGGGGATTCCGGCCGAGAGCGCCGGGGCCATGTTCTTCATGTCACGGGGATCGCCGGTGGGATGGCGCACGACCATGATCGTGCTCCATTTGCCGAAGGGCGACTCCGACAGGGGGGATTCATACGAGCCCGTTCCCTGCCCGTCCGTCCGGAACATGTAGGGAGCGGTCCCGGCACCGGCCTCGTGCTTATTGGGTTTCATGTTGACGAACCAGACCGTGTAGACGCCGTTCGGGCGAAGACCTTCACCCTGGATGCGGATCTTGTTGTCGGCCAGTGCGGCTGTTCCGCTTCCTGCAGGGCTGTCCTTTTCCGCTTTCAAGGGGAACGAGACTTCTCCGGCCCTGCTCGATACGGCGATAAACAGGAAGGCCAGAACCAGGGCGAACGGTGCAGCTTTTCTTGCGAACCGCATGACGAACCTCCTTTCTTCGATGGCCTCCACGAAGCGCCGGGGAAGGCGCAGCGCAGTCGGCATTCTCTTTGCTGGTCGGTTAGTCTCCGCAGGGGGATGGTTCCTTACAAGCCTGAGGACGAAACCATCTGCCGGCCCCCTGATGGTAGGCGGCATCCCCGCTTGCGGGGCCCCCGCCGTAATGACCGACGAACCGGGGATCGCCGGGTGCGAGACTGCGAAGGCCAAGAAAGGTCAGCAGTTCCCGCGCGCAGCCGAGGATCAACTGTCGGACTTCGCCACGAGAAGCGTACGCCCGCGACGTATCCTACCGAATGCGGAGGAGGTCGCTTTCCGCGAAGATCGGGCCGACGGACAGTCCCAGGGGAGGCCGGCTGAAGAGGGAAGGCGGGACGCCGATGTCCGCCAGGAACAATTCTCCCACGTATCGTTCCGCACCCGGTGCGCGCAGCCCTTCCTTGGGGAGGGCGAGTGTCAGGGTCGCCGACGCCCGGATCGCCGGATCGCGGGGGTTGCCCGTCGCGGCGTCGAGTCCGGAGGGGACGTCCAGGGCCAGAATGGGAACACTTTGGGTGTTCGCCCAGCGGATCAGATCGGCGGCCGTCGCATGCGGTGATCCCTTCAGGCTGTACCCGATCACGCCGTCCACGATCAGGTCCGGCCGAGGCGTCGCCGATGGAGGTAACCCACCCTCGAAGGGAACCCCCATGCGCCGCAAGATCTCCAGTTGCTGCGCCGGCACCGGTGTGAATTCCTCGAGAGGCCGGGTCAGAAAGACCGCGATGTCCGCGCCCCAGGCGGAAAGCCGCCGCGCGCAGATCAGGGCGCCGCCCCCGTTTCCCCCCGTCCCCGCAAGGACGACGACCTTCTTGCCCCTTGGGTCACCTCCGAGGAACCGGGCGCGGGCCAGGTGGGCCAGACCCCGGCCCGCGTTCTCCATCATTCGGACCAGGTTGATCCGGAAGTCCTCCACCATCGCCCGGTCGACCTCGATCATCTGCCGGACGGTCAGGTACGGGAGTTCGTCCCGGTACCACGGGATGGCCGTCTTCAATTCATCCGATCCCCCCGCCAGTCCTCTGGAGGAGATTCACGACCAGGGCAGTCCAGCCGGTCTGGTGGCTGGCTCCCAGTCCCCGGCCGGTCTCCCCATGGAAATACTCGTGGAAAAGCAGCAGGTCCCGCCAGCAGCTATCGTCGGCGAATAGGCGGTTTCCCCCCAGGCAGGGACGGCCGTCCGGTCCATCGGGGAGGAAGATCCGCACCAGTCGGCGGGAGATCTCCCGGGCGACCTCGCCCAGGTCCATCCGTCGCCCCGAGCCGGTCGGGCACTCCACGCGCAGGGTGTCGCCGTAAAAACGGTGGTACCGCGTGAGGGCCTCGATCAGCAGGTAGTTCACCGGAAGCCAGACCGGCCCGCGCCAGTTCGAGTTCCCGCCGAAGAGGCCCGTGTTCGACTCCCCCGGCTCGTATTCCACCCGGTACTCCCGTCCGTTCAGCCGGAAAACATACGGATGGTCCCGGTAGATCCGGGACAGCGACCGGATCCCGTACGGGGAGAGAAATTCGTTCTCGTCCAGCATGTACCCGAGGATCCGCGCAAGCCGCTCCCGCGAGGGGATGGCGAGAAGACGATGGGATGGGCCCGCGCCGGAGGCCGCGGTCTCCATGTAGGTGATCACCCGGCCGAGATCCGCCCGGTTCTCGAGGAACCAGTTCATCCTCTGCCGGAAGCCCGGCAGGCTGTCGATGACGTCGCTTTCCAGGGACCCGACGGCGATCAGCGGAATGAGCCCCACCAGGGAGCGGAGACGGAGGGGGAAGGAGCGGCCGTCGACGTGGAGGTGGTCGTAGTAAAATCCGTCCTCCTCGTCCCACAGTCCTGTCCCTCCATGCTCGTTGATGGCGTCGGCGATCGCGATGAAGTGCTCGAAGAACTTGGAGGCCACATCGTCGTAGGCGGGGTCCTCCCGGGCGAGCTCGAGCGCGATGGAGAGCATCGTGGAGCAGTAGAACGCCATCCACGCGGTGCCGTCGGCCTGGTCCAGATGACCGCCGGCCGGGAGGTCCTGCGATCGGTCGAAGATCCCGATGTTGTCCAGTCCGAGAAAACCCCCGGAGAAGATGTTCTCCCCGTGGGAATCCTTCCGGTTGACCCACCAGGTGAAGTTGAGCATAAGCTTCTGGAAGACCCGGGCGAGGAAGAGGCGGTCGCGGGACCCCGTGGAGCGGTACACGTGCAGGGCGGCCCAGGCGTGCACGGGCGGGTTGACGTCCGAGAAGGCGAACTCGTACGCCGGGATTTGCCCGTTGGGGTGCATGTACCATTCGCGAAGGAAGAGGATCAGCTGCCCCTTGGCGAAATGCGGGTCGATCTTCGCGAACGGGATCATGTGAAACGCCAGGTCCCAGGCGGCGTACCAGGGGTATTCCCACTTGTCGGGCACCGAGATCACGTCGCGGTTGTAAAGGTGTCGCCAGTCGTGGTTCCTCCCCCGCTTCCGCTGGTCGGCGGGCTTCTGCTGGGACGGGTCCCCTTCGAGCCAGTGCCGGACGCTGTAATGGTAGAACTGCTTTGTCCAGAGCAGGCCGGCGCATGCCTGGCGCGCGACCCGGCGCTCCTCCTCCGGCAGACCCGCCAGGATCACGCCTCCGAAAAATTCCTCCGATTCCCGGATGCGCTCCCGAAAGGTCCGTTCGAACTCCTGGCCGAAGGGGCGGTTGGGAGATTCTTCTTCCGCCGACAGGCGCAGTCGTACGGTCCGTTCGCCGCCCGCGGGCACCGCGAAAGAGTATTGCGCCGCCGCCTTCGTCCCTGTCCCTCCCGGGTTCACCGCCCCGTTCTTCCCGCGGATCACGTATTCGTGGAAGGCGTTCTTGACGTACGGGGAGGGGTTGGATTGCCCGTACAGGGTCTCGAAATCCGTTTCATTCTCCGTGAAGAGAAGCGCAGGAGATTCCCCGTCCGGCCCGAAGTCGGTGAACAGCCGGTAGCGGCCCAGGGAAGAGTGGTCGGCGAGGAGGATTCCGGCGCCTCCTCTCCGGATCGACGGTTTCGGCCAGTACCCCTCGCCGGTCCGTCCCCAGGACCAGGTGTTGCGGAACCAGAGAGTCGGAAGGAGAGTGAGCCGGGCCGGTTCGGGTGCTCGGTTGGCCGCCGTGAGGCGGATCAGAATGTCGTTGGGCGATGCTTTGGCGTATTCCGCCACGATGTCGAAGTACCGGTCCCCGTCGAAGACCCCTGTGTCCAGGAGCTCGAACTCGGGGTCCTCTTTCCCCCGGCGGCGGTTCTCCTCCACGAGAAGGTCGTAGGGATACTCGGCCTGGGGGTACCGGTACATCGCCTTCAGGTAGGAGTGGGTGGGCGTCGAGTCCAGATAGAAATAGAGCTCCTTGACGTCCTCCCCGTGGTTTCCTTCCGGGCCGGTGAGCCCGAACAGCCGTTCCTTGAGGATCGGGTCGCGGCCGTTCCACAGGGCCAGGGCGAAGCAGAGACGTCCTTCCCGGTCCGTGATCCCGAGCAGCCCGTCCTCCCCCCAGCGGTACGCCCGGCTCCTCGCGTGGTCGTGGGGGAAGTATTCCCACGAGTCGCCGGAGGGGGAGTAGTCCTCCCGGACCGTCCCCCACTGCCGCTCGGCGAGGTACGGCCCGAAGCGCTTCCAGTTCTTCTCCCGGCGTGTGTCCTCGGCCAGCCGGATGCTCTCCGCCGGTCCCTCGTCCGGGTCCCTCCCCGTCCTCTTCCGCTTTTTCCGGGCACCCTCCTCCACCGGTTCACTCCCCTTTCCGCTTCTTGATGATTTTCGGGATGAAGAAGGAGAAGACGAAGAGGGCCACGGAGAAGAACACCTTGACGGAAAGGAGGTCCGCCCAGTTCCCGCTCAACCATATCTCCCGGACCGTCCCGACGAAAAAGGTGAAGATGAATGTCCCCACGATGATCCCCAGGCCGGTGCCGAAGACGTAGTCCCGGAAGCGCACCCGCGTAAGCCCCATGCCGAAGTTCATGGGGGTGAAGGGGAAGTAGATGAGGCGCAGGTAGAGGACCGTTGCGAAACCGTTGCGCTCGATCGCCTCGTCGTATTTCTTGAGCCTGTCCCCGATGAGGGAGGCTGCGAATTCCCTGCCGAGGGTGCGGCCGATCCAGAAGGCCGCGCTTGAGCCGAGCATGGCACCCACCCAGACGTAGAGGAAACCCCAATAGGCCCCGAAAATGGCGGCGCCGAGCGTGGTCAGGAGCGTGCCGGGCACGAAGAGGCAAATCCCTAAGGTGTACACGAGGATGAACAGGAGAGGAGCCCAGTACCCGGCGGACTCCAGTACCTGACCCAGCGCCTCGCGCGTGAGGTAGCTCTTCACCGGGGTGAAGCGGACGATCAGAACGGCCGCGACGATGAAGGCGAGCAGGAAGAGCGCTTTGATCAGCGGCCTCTTCCCCGTTGATGTTTTCTGCGGCGCGGCCTCCACGTCGCTTTCCTCTCTGCTGGGTAAGCAAGGCGGCCCGGTGTTTTTTCGGTTTCGCCATCATCCCCGGGAGATTCTACATCGGTTTCATACATAGGGATGGGGCGATCTGTATCGGAGATTCGTCGCGAAACGGAATCCGCGGCTCCCAGGGGGGCAGGGGAGGGCAGGGAGCACAAATGCCGTAGAATACTCTATGACTTCCTGAAGAAAATCCTCTTTCCCCTCAGCGGGGAAAGATCCCACGGCCTAAAAAAAGAGGATATCCCACAAGAAATCATGGAGTCGCGATTTGGCATGGCTGATGCACCTCACCCTTGCCGGAAAGAGCACGGCGCATTGGACGGGAAGGGGGGTGAACGCGTTGATGGGAGGATGGTTGATCTGGCTGCTTCTGGGGGGACTGTTCCTGTTCCTCATGTTCCGCGGCGGGGGTTGCTGCGGCGGGCATGGAGACCATGACCACCCCGCCCGTGGTTCCCCCGGGCGCAAGGATGACGGCACGGGCCGTTCCGCGGGGCAGTAGGTGAAACGCGAAAAAAACCGGTGTCATGGAAGCGAGGTGAGTAAAGATGAAAAGGAAAATGCTGTCGGTGGACGATCAGTCATATAAATGCCCCGGGTGGGATACAGGGAATCAGGATACCGGGGGCCATGATCCCGGGAGCAAATAGGTAACCGCCTGGCGTGGCCCGAGACACGTCGAGGAATGGAGGTGCGATGAAAGCGGCGCGCGATATTCGTCGACGCGACAGGGAGAAGGAAACCGTCGAGGGTCCGGTACGGTGGAGGGACCCCGTTTGTGGGATGGAAGTGGGGCAGGGAAGCCCCCATCGGATATCCCGGGAAGGTACGGAGCACGTGTTCTGCAGCGCGGGTTGCCTGGCGAAGTTTCGGGAGAGTCCGGGCCGGTACATGGCTGGCGAGAGAGGGGGCGAAGCCTCCCGACAAGAGGAGTCCGCCGGGGGGGAGATTGTTCGCGGAGCGGAGTACACCTGCCCCATGCACCCCGAGATTCGGCAGGTCGGCCCCGGCAGCTGCCCGAAGTGCGGGATGGCGCTCGAACCGGTCGCTCCCGGCTTGAGAAGGGAATGGACCTGCCCCATGCACCCGGAGGTCGTTCGGGATGCCCCGGGCGATTGCCCGAAGTGCGGGATGGCCCTGGGGCCTCGTACGGTGGCGGCGGAGGAGGAGGAAAGCGCGGAGTTCGCCGACATGCGCCGGCGGTTTTGGGTAAGCGCCGTGCTCACGGTTCCGCTGTTCCTCGTCGCAATGGCGGATTTCATCCCCCGGCGCCCCTTGGAGAATCTGGCATCCCCCCGGACGCTGGGATGGCTCGAGCTCGCGCTCGGTACTCCCGTCGTCCTCTGGGGGGGGTGGCCCTTCTTCGTCCGCGGGTGGCAGTCGGTCGTGAACCGCAGCCTGAACATGTTCACCCTCATCGGGCTCGGCGTTGGAGTTGCCTACCTCTACAGCCTGGTTGCGGCGCTGTTCCCGGACATCTTCCCCGCGTCTTTCCGGGGGGAATCGGGTGAGGTGGCGGCCTATTTCGAGGCCGCGGCGGTCATCGTGACGCTGGTGCTGCTCGGGCAGGTGTTGGAACTGAAGGCGCGCAGCCAGACGGGCGCCGCCATCAAGGCGCTCCTCGGTCTTGCGCCGAAAACGGCCCGCCGCTTCCGCGACGACGGGTCCGACGAAGATGTTCCGCTCGACCTGGTCCGTCCGGGCGACAGGCTGCGCGTGCGGCCCGGGGAGAAGGTGCCGGTGGACGGTGTCGTCCTCGAGGGATCGAGTTCGATCGATGAATCGATGGTGACGGGTGAGCCGATCCCCGTGGAGAAGCGGCCGGGCGACCGGGTGACCGGCGCCACGGTGAACGGAACCGGCGGGCTTGTGATGCGGGCGGAGAGGGTGGGCTCCGAGACGCTTCTCGCCCGAATCGTGCAGATGGTCGCGGAGGCGCAGCGCAGCCGGGCCCCGATCCAGAAGCTGGCGGACACGGTGTCGGGGTATTTCGTCCCGGCGGTCGTCGGGATCGCCGTTGCGGCCGCGTTCATCTGGGGATTGGCGGGCCCCGAACCGAGAATCTCCCACGCCGTGATCATCGCTGTCGCCGTCCTCATCATCGCCTGCCCGTGCGCCCTGGGGCTTGCCACCCCGATGTCGATCATGGTCGCCATGGGGAAGGGAGCGACGGCAGGAGTCCTGTTCAAGAACGCGGAAGCGATCGAGGTGATGCGCAAAGTCGACACGCTCGTGGTCGACAAGACCGGGACGCTCACCAAGGGGAAGCCGAAGCTGGTGACGGTGGAGACGGCAAATGGAATCGACGAGTCGGGTTTGCTCCGGATGGCGGCGAGCCTCGAGCGTGGGAGCGAACACCCGCTGGCGGCGGCTATCGTGAAGGGCGCGCAGGAGCGGGGGATCGAACCGGTCTCAGCGGAGTCGTTTGAGTCGGTGACCGGCAAGGGGGTTACGGGGAGGGTGGAGGGGCATTCCGTCTCTCTCGGCAACCGGGCCCTTATGGACCACATCGGGGTAAATCCCGGTGACCTCGCAATAAGAGCGGAATCGTTCCGAAAAGACGGGCAGACGGTGATGTTCGTGGCGGTCGACGGCAAGCTTGCCGGCATCCTCGGGGTGGCCGACCCCATCAAGGGGACCACTCCGGAGGCGATCCGTACGCTCCACGCAGACGGGATCCGGATCGTGATGCTCACCGGCGACAACCGCACGACCGCCTCGGCCGTCGCAGGCAAGCTCGGCCTCGATGACGTGATGGCCGAGGTTTTCCCCGACCAGAAGGCGGACGCCGTGAGACGCCTGCAGGGGGAGGGGCGTATCGTGGCCATGGCGGGCGACGGGATCAACGATGCGCCGGCTCTCGCGCAGGCTCAGGTGGGAATCGCCATGGGGACGGGAACAGATGTCGCCATGGCGAGCGCCGGCGTCACCCTGGTCAAAGGGGATCTTCGCGGCATCGTCCGCGCCATGCATTTAAGCCGGGCGACGATGCGAAACATTAAGCAGAACCTGTTCTTCGCCTTCGCCTACAACGCGCTGGGCGTTCCCCTGGCGGCGGGGGTACTTTACCCGTTCTTCGGAATCCTGCTGAGCCCGATGATCGCCGCCGCGGCGATGAGCTTCAGCTCCGTGTCCGTCGTCGCGAACGCGTTGAGGCTCCGGGGCCTGCATCTCTGAAGGTTCGTCTGGAGCCTATCCAGGCCGAAACTTTCACCCCGGCAAGACATCGTTGGAATAGGGTCGTTTGGGAGGCCTTGCGAGATATCCTCCCGGTGTTTTCCCTTATGAGGCATGGGGTATACGGCAGCATCTCGGCCGCCTTTGCCCGGCGGGAAGCTGGTTTCCGACTACGGCATGTACAAGAAGAATCATCGGGGTAAAGAACCTATGACGGCTTCTCCATCTCCAACAGGAAGCAAAGCCAGGGTGCTTGGCATGGCGCTCAGCGTCATGGTTCTGGGCGGCTGCGCCACGTTTTCCAAGGACGGCGGCTTCGGCGCGGTCGAGCAGATCGCCAGGGAGCGCATCGACAAGGATGTGAAATGGCAGCGCGACGACAATCAGCGGGAGAGCGTACAGGCCACGGTGAAGACTCTCCTGGCCTCGCCCCTTTCCGCCGACGCCGCGGTGCAGATCGCTCTCCTCAACAACCCCGGTTTGCAGTCCACTTATGCCGAGCTGGGCATCGCCGAAGCCGATCTCGTTCAGGCAGGCCGGATGACGAACCCGCACTTCGGTTATCTGCGGACGTCGGAAGGCGGAGAGCGCAAGCTCGAATGGGCGCTGACCTTTCCGATCGTAGACCTCCTGACCATCCCGATGCGGACCCGGATCGAGCGCGGTCGTTTCGAACAGGTAAAGCTGGCGGTGGCGAGGGAAATGCTCGACGTCGCGACCGAGACCCGCAAGTCATGGATCGTCGTGGTCGCGGCGGCGGAGCGTGTTCGCTACCTCGGGCAGGTAAAGCTTGCGGCGGAAGCGTCCGCCGAGCTGGCGAGCCGCATGGAGGCAGCGGGAAACATAAGCCGCCTCCACCGGATGCGGGAGCAGGTATTCCGCACCGAGACGGTCGCACATCTGGACCGGGCGACGCAGGCAGCGGTGGCAGAGCGCGAGCGTCTGACGCGGCTGATGGGTCTATCCGGCGGCGACGTCGCCTTCAAGATCCCCGAGCGCCTGCCCGGACTTCCCGCCGGCAAGCCCGAGATCCAGGATCTCGAGGCGCGCGCGATAGCCGAACGCCTGGACGTCCAGGCGGCGATACGTGAATCCGAGGGCCTCGCCGCGTCGCTCGGCCTCACCCGGGCCACCCGCTTCATCAACGTGCTCGAACTCGGGCCCGCAGGCACGAAAGAGGATCCCGAGCCGTGGAAGCGCGGTTTCGAAGCGAGCCTGCAGCTCCCCATCTTCGACTGGGGCGGGGCACGCGTGGCCAAAGCCGAAGCGATCTATATGCAGGCGCTGCACCGCGTTGCCGAGACGGCGGTAAACGCACGCTCGGAAGTGCGCGCGGCTTACTCTGCGTACCACAAAGCGTACGACACCGCGATTCGCTACCGCGAAGAGATCTTGCCTCTGCGAAAGGAAATCGCGGAGGAGAACATGCTCCGCTACAACGGGATGCTGATCAGCGTGTTCGAACTGCTCGCCGATGCGCGCGAACAGATCGGAGCCGTCATCGCCTCCATCGAGGCGCAGCGCGACTTCTGGCTTTCGGAGAGCGATCTGCAGGCCGCGTTCAACGGGCCGACGACGGGCAGGCGGGCCACGGCCCGGATGGTTTCCGGCGGAATGCCGCCCGATCCGGCGACGGCCGGGCATTGACAATCGACAGGAGACCTTCCCATGATAACGCGTCGACAATTCTTTAACGCATCGGCAGCAGCAATGCTCGGTGCTGCGCTGGTGAGCAAAGGGCAGGCGGCGTCGCTGCCGGAGGCGCCGATCCAGTCCAAGTCCGTAACACAGCCGCCGCTGGTTCCCCCGAACGGCCGGCCCTACCAGCCGGTTGTCACGCTGAACGGATGGACTCTGCCCTGGCGCACGAAGAACGGCTGGAAGGAATTCCACCTCATCGCCGGGCCGGTCAAGCGCGAAATCGCCCCCGGCATGACGGCCAACCTGTGGGGGTACAACGGCCAGAGCCCCGGCCCGACCATCGAGTGCGTCGAGGGCGACAAAGTGCGCATTTTCGTCACCAACAAGCTGCCCGAGCACACCACGATCCACTGGCACGGGGTTCTGCTGCCCAACGGAATGGATGGCGTTGGCGGCCTCAACCAGCCGCATATCGCCGCGGGCAAAACCTATGTCTACGAGTTCGTCATGAAGAACTCCGGCACCTTCATGTACCACCCCCACGCGGACGAGATGGTGCAGATGGCGATGGGCATGATGGGCTTCATCGTCGTGCATCCGAAGAATCCGAACCAGTACCAGGTCGACCGCGATTTCGTCTTCCTGATCAACGCCTTCGACATCGATCCCGGCAGCTATACGCCGAGGGTCAACACGATGCTCGACTTCAACCTGTGGTGCTGGAACAGCCGGGTGTTCCCGGGCATCGATCCGCTCGTCGTGCGCAAGGACGACCGCGTAAGGATCCGCATGGGCAACCTCACGATGACCAATCATCCGATCCACATCCACGGGCACAACTTCTCCGTGACGTGCACCGACGGCGGCTGGGTGCAGAAAAGCGCTCAATGGCCCGAGACGACCGTCGACATGCCGATCGGCGCGCTGCGCGCGATCGAGTTCGTGGCGGATGCGCCGGGGGATTGGGCGTTTCACTGCCACAAGTCCCACCATGTAATGAATGCGATGGGCCATGGCGTTCCGACGATGATCGGCGTTGACCACCGGGGCGTGGCGGAGAAGATCAACAAGCTGTTGCCCGAGTACATGGTGATGGGCGAGCGTGGCATGGCCGAAATGGGCGAGATGGAGATGCCGCTGCCCGACAACACGCTTCCGATGATGAGCGGGCAGGGCCCGTTCGGTCCCCTCGAGATGGGGGGAATGTTCACCGTCGTCAAGATCAGGGAAGGACTGGCCCGCGACGACTACGCGGATCCGGGCTGGTACAAGCACCCGAAAGGCAGCGTCGCCTACGAATGGAAGGGCGACCTTCCTGCATCCTGACCATTGTAAGGAGGAGATATGAAGCGAACGATCATCGCTTCCGTGCTCGCCGTGGCACTCGTGGTCCCCGCCGGAGTACTGGCCCACGGCGACAAACATCATGATAAGCAGGAAGACCGGGCCGACGTGGGCCATGAAGGGGCCCTCGGGAGACCCGGCGATCCCGGCAAGGTTACCCGGAATGTCGAGGTGGAAATGAGCGACGCGATGCGCTTCAACCCCGAGAGCATCAGGGTGAAACGCGGCGAGACCATCCGTTTCATCGTCAAGAACACCGGCAAGCTGCAGCACGAGATGGTGCTTGGCACCATCATGGAACTGAAGGAACACGCCGAGCTGATGCGGAAGTTCCCGGAGATGGAACACGCCGATCCCAATCAGGTAAGCGTCGAGCCCGGCAAGACCGGCGAACTGATCTGGCAATTCACCAACGCCGGCACGTTCGATTTTGCCTGCCTGGTGCCCGGCCATTTCGAGGCGGGCATGGTCGGCAAGGTCCACGTCGGCCGCGCCGCCGGGACGGACCCCGCCGACAGCGGACAGGCCATGACCGAGGGGCTGGTGAAGAAAGTCGACAAGACTGCAGGCAAAGTAACCCTCAGCCACGAGCCGATCGCGAATCTGGGAATGCCGAAGATGACGATGATCTTCCGGGTCATCGATCCGGAAATGCTCAACCGGTTGAAGGAAGGCGACAGGATCCGTTTTGTCGCGGACAAGGTGAACGGCGCGTTTACCGTAATGGAGTTCGAGCCGGCGGAGTAAGCGCTTTTCGGGGATGAGCGCGTACTCCATCCCCGTAAAGAAAATTCAAGGCCCGGGAAGTCGCCCGGGCCTTCGTTGGCGGGAAAGCGAATACTCCCCACCCCTGGAGAATATTCTTCACGGCATCGGCTTCCGGGGGAAATACGTCCCGGGAGTTTCCTGTCGCACTTCCCCGATACCATTCGGATTTTGGATTCTCCGGCCGAATGGCACGGGAAGTGCTTTCCGACTGTGGAAATATCGACCCGGAGGGCCAGTACATGACGAATACCGCAGGACGAAACGAGACAACGCATGAGACCTCGAAAGGAGTAGACGGCGGATTCCGCCCCGGAGGCGGGAAGGGGAACCGCCTCTTTCTAATAACAATGGTCCTCCTCCTGGGGACGGCCACGGTCGTTGCGGCGGGATGGTTCGGCGGTATCTTCAAGAACACCCCCGCGGACAACGCGAGGGTTGCGGGCGTGGTCGAATCGGCGGATGCCGTGAGGATTCCCCTTTCGGCCCTTGATTCCGGGAAAGCGCTCTTTCTCGAGACGGACCTGGAGGGAAGACAGGTCCATTACTTCGCGGTGAAGAGCTCGGACGGTGTTTACCGGGCCGCCTACGACGCCTGCGACGTCTGTTTCCGGGCGAACCGTGGATACCGGCAGGAAGGCGATCTCATGGTGTGCAACAAATGCGGACAGGCCTTTCCGAGCGTGAAGGTCAACGAGGTCAAGGGGGGGTGCAACCCGGCGCCACTTGCCAGGATAGTCGATGGCCAGTCCCTGGTGATCCGGAAGGGGGATCTCGCGGCCGGGAAGGATTACTTCCCCGGGAAGCGGTCGTAACCGGACCGGGCGGAAAATGAATATACGCAAACTGGCCTGGAAGAACCTGTTCCGGAGGAAGTCCCGTGCGGTGTTCACCGGCCTCGGGATCTTCCTCGGGATCGGGACGTTCGTCGCCCTCTCCTCCCTCACCATGCAGATGGAAGGGGCGGTGCGCGACAAGCTGGACCGGTTCGGGGCGAATATCCTCGTCGTTCCCCGGACGGAACAGCTATCGCTGGGGTTCGGCGACATCGCCCTGGGGGGCGCGCAGGTCGCCCGCGCAAGGCTGGCCGTATCCGATGGTGAGGCGATCCGCTCCATCGAACTGAAAGACCGCCTCCGGTCGGTCGTTCCCTTCTTCCTCACGGCGACCGACGCCTCCGGGAAGGACGTCGTGTGGATGGGTCTTCCGGCCGAAGAGATCGCCGTCGCGCGCCCCTGGTGGAAGGTATCGGGGATGCTTCCCATGGAGAAGGGAGAGGTACTCTTAGGCTCCGAGGCAGCCGCACTCCTGGACAAGGGACCCGGGGGGACCGTTCTCTCCGGCGGCCGTAAATTCCGCGTCGCCGGTGTCCTGTCCCCGACGGGGGAGAAGGAGGATTCGATGGTGATCGCCCCCATCGGAGACGTGCAGGCGCTCGCGGGGAGCCCCGGCGGTGTGACCTTCTTCGAGATCGCCGCCCTGTGCAAGGATTGTCCCGTCGAGGACATCGTGGCACAGATCGGGAAAGCCCTTCCCGGCGCGCGAGTCTCCGCCATCCGGCAGGTTGTGGAAAGCAGGAAGGCGGCCGTTGACCAGTTCCGGCGGCTGGGCATGGCCGTCTCGGCCATCGTTCTCGCCATCGGGGGCCTGATGGTGTTCGTAACCGTCATGGGGAGCGTCCAGGAGCGGACGCGGGAGATCGGCGTCCTGCGCGCCGTCGGGTTCCGGCGGCGCGCCATCGTTTCCCTCCTCTTCTGGGAGACGGGGTGGGTCTCCCTCCTCTCGGCGGTTTCCGGCGCCGTTCTCGGGACGGCGGCGGCGTGGCTCGCCTCGCCCCTTTTCGGCGTGGCGAGGACGGAGGCTGCCGTTACCCCGGCGGTGATCGGCGTGGTCATCGGCATGGCCCTTGGCTTCCTGGGAAGCGTTCCCCCCGCCCGTCGGGCGGCCGCCCTCTCGCCGACAGAAGCAATCCGCAGTCTTTGATCGAAGGAGAAGAGGATGGATCCCTTCATCGAATTGGACAACGTCTCGATGCTGTACGGCAGCAACGGGACGATCGCGGCGGCGTTGCGCGGGGTCTCCTTCTCGATCGCCGCAGGGGAGTATGTGGCGATCACGGGCGAGTCGGGGGCGGGGAAGAGCACGCTCCTTACTCTTCTCGGCGGTTTGCAGGTTCCCACGTCCGGGAGGGTCGTCATGGGGGGGATCGACCTTTCGGGGCTTTCTGCCGACGGCCTCGCCGACTTTCGGAAGCAGACGATCGGGTTCGTCTTCCAGGCATACCACCTCCTGCCGTATCTCACGGCCCGCGAGAACGTGATCGTTCCCCTCTCCCCCGAGAGAATGAGCTCCCGGGAAAAGGCGGACCGGGCGGACGGGCTCCTCGAAACCGTGGGGCTTTCGGGGAAGGAAAACCGGCTGCCCTCGGAGCTGTCGGGAGGAGAGTGCCAGCGGGTGGCGATCGCCCGTGCCCTTGTGCACGACCCCGCCGTCCTGCTCGCGGACGAGCCTACCGGGAACCTGGACACGACGACGGGGGAGCAGATCCTGGACCTGTTTTCCGAATGGCACGGAAGGGGAAAGACCGTGCTGATGGTCACCCACAACCGGGCCAACCTGTCCCGTGCGACGCGGACCGTCCGTCTGCGCGACGGACTGGTGGAGGAGGACCGGCGCATGTCGCCGTCCGGCCGGGCGATGGGATTGCCCGGTTGAATGCCGGCAAAGACCTTGGGAGGAGGAACGGATGGAGGGGAAACACGACAGGGAAGGAAGGGAAGAGAGGGATTTGCTTGCGGAAAATGTACCGGCGAGGGATGCTGATCCGAATGGTCTGCCCGCCCACTCGCCTTCCTGGCGGGGGCTGGTAGTTGCCGTTATCGCGGCGGCCAGCCTTTCGGTGGCCGCAACGCTGTTGCTCGGGGGATCGTTCGGACCCGGCAGGGCGAATTCGGCAGTGGGATGCGGTCCCGGAAGCGCATGCTGCCCTCCCGCGGGGGAACAGATAAAGACCGCGAAATGACCGGACGAACGGGAGAGGGTCTGCCGGTCTGGCTCTTTGGGTGGGAACGACAATACGACAGGAGGAACGGGAAATGAGGAAGAAGGGATTTCCGGTGGTTCTCGTAGCTGTTCTGGCGTTTTTGGCTTTGCCATGGGCGTCCTTTGCCGGCGACAAGGGGCATGGGTCGATGCCCGGGATGAAGGGCGAGGGCTCGATGGAAGGACACGGGATGATGAAGATGGGAGACAAGATCTTCGGCGGGGAGATCGGCCCCTGGCAAACCGAGGCGCGCCTCGTCGACATGAAGGCCCAGATGGAAAAATCGAAGGTCTCGGAAAAGATGAAGGCCATGATGAAGAACACGCACCACATCGCGTTTTCCCTCGAGGATCCGGTCGCGAAAAAGCCTGTTACCGAGGGAAAGGGGACGGTGGCGGTAATCGGCCCCGACAAGAAGGAAGCGACGTACAACCTGACGGGGATGGAGGGACACTTCGGCGCGGACATCACCCTGGACAAGCCGGGGAAATACGAGTTCTCGGTCCAGATCGAGGCGGGCGGTAAGAAGGGGGCCGCGAAGTTCGCACACGAGCTCAAGTAGCAAACCCCGCATCCGAGGCGTGGCACGAACGGGGTCTCGAAGGGACCGGAAACCATGGCAATAAGACTGCCGACCTTCCTGGTCGCGCTGCTCGTTTTCCCGGGATTTGCCGCCCCCCGTCCGATTCCTGGTTGGCCGTTCCTCTCGCCTACGCTTCGGTTTCTCTGCTGAATCGGGATTACGGCGTCCCTTCGAGGGAGACCCGCCGGCTCCCCGCACATGGATTCGTCAGGATGGAGATCATCCCGGCGGGGTTGCCTCCGGGGTTCGACAGGATGTTGTTGTAAGCAACGGACGGACAGGGTACGAATGATCGACCAAGGGACGTTCAGCAACGGCCCGGCAAAACTCGCCGGAAACCCGTGCGAAAGGGGGTGCGGAGGTGAAAACGGAAAGACGGGATCAAGCCAGCGGGACGGCTGCGTCGCGGCTGGCCGGCGTTCTGCTGTTCCTCTGCGCATGCTTCGCGGCAGTATATGTCACGGCCGGGGAAGCCCCCGTCCCGGCGGGCTACTACATCAGAGAGGCCCTGTCGGGGAACCCTTCCCTGGCCTCCATGGGGGAGCGCATCCGGATGAAGGAGAACGCGGCGGTCCGTGCCGGGGCGTTCGATGACCCGAAGGCCTGGATCGGGCTCTCGAACGTGCCCATCGAGACGTGGTCGTTTCGCGACGAGGACATGAGCGGAAAGGAGATCGGTGTCTCCCAGATGTTCCCCTACCCGGGCAAGAGGAAGCTCAAGACCGATATTGTCGCGCGGGAGCGGGAACAGGCGGGTTATGACCTGGAGGAAATGAGGAGCATGCTCCGTTCCGAGGTGAAAATGACCTATGCGGAACTCGCCGCCGTGCGGCGGCAGGCGGAGGTGGTGCGCCGCACCCGGGACGTCCTTCGGGACATCGTGGGGATTGCGCAGGAGTTGTACTCCGTCGGCCGGGGAAGCCAGCCCGACGTGCTCCGGGGACAGGTCGAGTCGGGGAAGATGCGCGAGATGCTGCTCATGCTCGAGAACCGGGAGAAGGTCCTGTCGGTCCGTCTCAACACCCTGGCGGCCCTGCCCCCGGACCGGCCGGTCCCGGATCTTTTTGAACTCTCCGAGTTTCCCCTTCCCTTCCGGCCGGAGGAACTGATGGCGGCCTACCGGGAGGACCGTCCGGCCCGAAAGGCGTTCCGGGCACGGGTCGCCCGGGGGGAGGCCCAGGTGGCGATGGCCAGGCGGGAGTTTTACCCGGACTTCGAAGTATCGGTATCCTACATGCAGAGGGATTCCATGCCGGACGGGACGAAGCGGTCCGATATGGTCACCTCCATGCTGCTGATGAACATTCCCGTGTGGAGAAAGGCGAAGCTCGACCCCGCCATCCGGGAGATGACCGCGGAGCGGGAGATGGCGGCCCGCGAGCTGGACGCCCTGGACCTGGCGACCTCGAACGAGATCGGGCGGATCCTTGCCACGCTCGGGAACCGGGCGGCCGTGGCCGTCCTGTACCGGACGACGCTCATCCCGCAGGCCGAACAGTCGTTCCGCGCGAACGTCGAGTCCTACGAGGTGGGAAAGATCGACTTCCCGATGCTCATGGATTCGGTGATGACGGTCCTCTCCTTCCGCAAGGAGTACTCCGGGATGGTGGGCGAGATGCACATGGAGAAGGCCAGGCTGGAAGCGGCCGTGGGAAGAGAGCTGAACTGATGGCGAATGGGCCGCGAGGCCCGAACGGGGGATGATCGTGGGCGAAGAGCGCGAGGAAAGGATTCCGGGGGAGAAAAACGGCGCACCCGGGGAGGGAAAGGGGAGGGACGTGTCCCGGAAGGCCGCGTGGGGAATTGCTCTGCTGCTGGCCCTGCTCTGGGCGGGGACGATGGCGTTCTACAACGTGCCCGCCTTCCACCAGTGGCTCCACCCGCACCCGGCGGAAGGGACCGTCGGCACCGCGGAGGAGTCGGGGAAGTACACCTGCCCGATGCACCCGTTCATCGTCACCGACCGGCCCGGCGCCTGCCCCATCTGCGGAATGACGCTGGTGCTGCAGTCGAGCATGGCGGCCGCCGCCGCGCCGGATAACGCTGCCCCGGCGAAGAAGGAGCGGAAGATCCTGTACTGGACCGACCCGATGATCCCCGGCGACCGCAGCGACAAGCCGGGGAAATCGCCGATGGGGATGGAGCGCACCCCGGTATACGAAGACGAAGCGATCGGCATGGTGGCGATGAACCCGACGCAGCGGCTGATGGCGAACGTGGCAACGGAGATGGTGGCGAGGCGAAACTTCGTTCTGGACACCACCGCCGTCGGGAAAATCTCGTGGGACGAGCGCAGGATGGCCAAGGTGTCCGCCAGGATCGGCGGGAGGGTCGAGAGGCTGCACGTGGATTTCACGGGAACGGGGGTTACGCGCGGACAGCCGCTCCTGGAGATCTATTCCCCCGAACTGATCGCGACGCAGCGGGAGTATCTTTTGGCCATCGAGGGGATGGAGCGGATGAAGGGAAGCCCATACGAGGACGCAAGATCCATGTCGGCGGGTCTCCTCGACGCCTCCCGGAGACGGCTTGCGCTGTGGGGCGTCACCGGCGCGCAGATCGAAGGGCTGGAGAGGACGAAGGAGCCGGCGACCGTCTTCACCGTTTCCGCCCCGGCGTCCGGCATCGTCACGGAACGGCTCGTGGCGGCGGGGCAGTACGTGATGGAGGGAACCCCGCTGTATTCGATTGCGGAGATCGATCCGGTCTGGGTCCAGGCGGAGATCTACGAGGCCGAGATCCACAAGGTGCCCGTGGGCACCCCGGCCGTCGTCACGACCGAAGCCTACCCGGGGAGGGAGTTCAAAGGGCTCGTGGCGTTCGTGGATCCTTTTCTTAACCCCGAGACCCGTACGGTCAAGGTGCGGATCAACCTCCCCAATCCCGGCAGTCTGCTCAAGCCCGACATGTTCGCCAACGTCCTGTTCAAGGGGAGGAAGGGGAAGGAGCTGGCGGTGCCCGATTCGGCCGTGCTCATCACCGGCGAGCGCGCGATGGCATGGGTGGAGGTGAAGCCGAACACCTTCGAACCGCGGATGGTCAAGGTGGGCCACAAGTCGAACGGGTATTACGAGCTCCTGTCGGGGCTCAAGGAAGGCGAAACGGTCGTGACCTCGGCCGGGTTCCTGATCGACTCGGAGAGCCAGCTCAAGAGCGGCCAGTCGGATCCCCACGCGGGGCATGGGGGCACTGAGGGCCCGAAGCAGACGCCGAAGGAAGGCTTAGCTCCCGCGCCATCGTCCCGGGGCGCCGCCGGGGAAGGCGGTCATGCCGGGCACGGCGGAAAGTAATCCGGGAAGGGCGAGGCGATGATCAACGGAATCATCTCCGCCTGTCTCAAGAACCGGTTCCTGACGATCCTGGGGAGCGTTGTCATCCTGCTGTGGGGGATCTGGGCGCTCCTGCGGACGCCTGTGGACGCCATCCCGGACCTCTCCGACAACCAGATCATCGTCTACACGATGTGGGAGGGTCGGTCCCCCCAGATCATCGAGGACCAGGTCACCTACCCGCTGGCGACGAACCTCCAGGGTCTGCCCCACGTCCGGGCG
>Ga0209322_10000694_pt1 | contig 19890 bp, 19 predicted proteins | sample Rifsed19ft1_FD_184013 | JGI IMG/M metagenome (GOLD analysis project Ga0209322, IMG submission 184013) | Soil microbial communities from Rifle, Colorado, USA - sediment 19ft 1 (version 2) | ecosystem: Environmental > Terrestrial > Deep subsurface > Rock core/Sediment | place: Rifle, Colorado... | reverse complement strand
CGGAATTCCCGACGAGCCCGCCTATGTCGAAGCCTACTGCCGCCGCACCGGCCGCAAGGACATCGGCAACTGGGCCTTCTACATCGCCTACAACCTCTTTCGCAGCGCGAGCATCGTGCAGGGCATCAAGAAGCGCGCGCTCGACGGCACCGCCGCCAGCGAGCACGCGTTGGCAGAGGGAGCGCTGGCGCGCCCGATGGCGGAACTCGGGGCCGAAATCGCCGCCAGCACGATGAGGTGACGTGATGCAAATCGCATTGTCGGAAAAGGCTGAGGCGCTGCGCGCGCGTCTGTCGGCCTTCATGGAAGAGCACGTCGTTCCCAACGAGCAGCGATGGCATGACGAACTCGCCGCCAACACGCGCGCCGGCGCCCGCTGGCAGCCGCTCAAGCTGGTGGAGGAGCTGAAGACGCGCGCGCGCAGCCAGGACCTGTGGAACCTGTGGTGGCCTAAGTCGCACGGCGGCGTCCTGTCCAACACCGAGTATGCCGTGCTGTGCGAAATCATGGGACGCGTGCCGTGGGCGCCCGAGGTGTTCAACTGCTCCCCGCCCGATTCGGGCAACATGGAGACGCTGCTGCTCTATGGAACGGATGCGCAGAAGCGACGCTGGCTGGAGCCGCTCGCCGACGGCCGCATCCGCTCGGCGTTCGCCATGACCGAGCCGGAGGTTGCATCATCGGACGCCACCAACATCCGCGCCCGCATCGAGCGCCAGGGCGACCATTATGTCATCAACGGCCGCAAATGGTGGATATCCGGTGCGATGGACCCGCGCTGCGCGCTATTCATCTTCATGGGCAAGACTGACCCGCAAGCGCCGCGCCATCAGCAGCAGTCGATGATCCTGGTGCCGCGCGACGCGCCGGGGATCACGGTGGTGCGTGCGCTCGACGTGTTCGGCTACGACGACGCGCCGGTCGGCCGCGCCGAGGTTCTGTTCAAGGATGCGCGCGTGCCGATCGACAACATCCTGTTGGGCGAGGGCCGTGGATTCGAGATTGCGCAGGGTCGGCTTGGACCCGGTCGCGTGCACCACTGCATGCGTCTGTTGGGGGTGGCCGAACGCGCGCTCGAGCTGATGTGCCGCAGGGCGCTCGATCGCGTCGCCTTCGGCCGCCCGATCGCCGACCAGACCGTCACCCAGGAGCGCATCGCCGAAGCGCGCATCATGATCGAGACCGCCCGCCTGCTGACGCTGAAAACCGCGTGGATGATGGATGCCGCCGACAACAAGGCCGCGCGCGCCGAGATCGCCGCCATCAAGATCTACGTGCCCAACGTCGCCTGCAAAGTGCTCGACTGGGCGATGCAGGTCCACGGCGCCGGCGGCGTCAGCGCGGACTTTCCGCTGGCGCGCATGTATGCCGAGGCGCGCGCTCTGCGCTTCGCCGACGGCCCCGACGAGGTCCACCGCAACAGCCTGGCGCGTTTCGAACTGTCGAAACACCGCCCCCCGCGACCTGCAGCGTGAACGAGGTTTCTGCGGTCCGATTGGCCGGCGCGATTATCGCCGATCATTCATATCCTCCCTTGCGACAATTCGGCGAGGTCATGGCCGGACTTTCCGCCACTCCCGCAGGCGTCTGACAATCATCGCGAGGAAGCCGCTGATTCCGGTGGGCGCGAGATACATCAACGCGATCAGGACCGACCCGTACACGGCCCACGTCACCGCCTTGGAAATCTGGTCGGCGACGTTGGGCACGAACTGGATGAAGAAGGCGCCGAATATCGCGCCGGAGATCGAGGCAACCCCGCCGATGACGCTGCCGACCAGGAGACCCAGCGACAGGAATACCGTGAAGCTGTCGGGGGCCACGAACTGCGTCACCAGCGCGCCCAGCCCGCCGGCGATGCCGGTGTACATCGCGCTGACCCCGAAGGTCAGCGACTTGTAAAGCGAGATGTTGATGCCCATGCTGACGGCCGCGATCGGGTTGTCGCGGATCGCGGTAATCGCAAGGCCGGTCGAGCCGCGCAGCAGGTTCCAGGCCAGCAGGAACAGGATCGCCGCCACCGCCAGCGAAAAAAGATAGAGCCACTGGTCCCACGCCAGCGGCAATCCGAACGGCGGCGAGAATGCCGAAACGTACCGGCCCTGGACTCCGCCGGTCCACTCCTCCAGCGCGTGGAATTTCAGGAGCTGCGGGGTTGCGACCGCGAGCGCGAACGTGCTGAGCGCGAGATAGAGCCCTTCGAGGCGCAGCGCCGGCAGGCCGAACAGAAAGCCGACCAGGAGGCAGAGGCCGCCCGCGACCGCGATCGCAGCCCAGTACGGGAGGCCGGTGTAGTCGAGCAGGATCGCGGTGGTATAGGCGCCGATCGCATAAAAGGCGCCGTGGCCGAGCGAGATCTGCCCGTTGTAGCCCGTCAGGATGTTGAGGCCGAGGAGCGCGATCGAGTAGATCACGACCATCGTGAGCTGCAACAGATGAAAGCTGCTCACGATGAAGGGCATCGTCGCTGCCGCCGCCAGCACAAGCAATACCGCGATAGCCTGCATCGGCGAGCGCTGCCGGGTGGCTGCGGCGACCGGCGGCGACGCCATGTGCGCTGACCGTTGCGTTGCAACAACCATGCTCACACCCGCGTGACGATGGTGCGGCCGAACAGGCCGGCAGGCCGCCACATCAGCAGCCCGACCATGACCAGGTAGATCAGGAACGAGCCGAGCGCCGGGAAGTAGTACTTGCCGGCGATGTCGCTGATGCCGAGCACCGTGGCGGCGGCGAACGAGCCGCCGATCGAGGCGAGCCCCCCGACCGACACCACGATCAGCACGTAGACGAGGTAGGCGAAGGCGAAATCGGGGTCGAGGCCGACCATGGCGATCGCCAGCGAGCCGCCGAGTCCGGCGAGCCCGCTTCCCAGCGCGAAGGTGATGGCAAAGGCAAGGTTGACGTTGATGCCCAGGCCGCGCGCCATGCGCTGGTTGTCGACCGCCGCCCGGACCTGCGCACCGAAGCGCGTCCACTCCAGCCCGGCGACGAGGAGCAGCGTGACGACGAGCGCCGTGCCGATGAGGAACAGCCGGTAATAGGCGAAGTTGACGCCGAGGAACGTGAACGAGCCCGTGAAGTAATCCGGAAGCTGCACCGGCTGCTGCACGGTTCCCCAGATGTACGCGGCCGAGGCCACCGACATGAAAACGACGCCGATCGTCAGCAGGACCTGGTCGAGCTCGCCCGCCCGGTAGGAGTGCCTGAAGAGCAACCGTTCCAGCACCACGCTCAGCGCGGCGGCGGCGACGAACGCCGCCGGCAGCGTGGCGAGGAACGGCCATCCGAGCCGGTCCATCAGGGTGACCGTGACGTAGCCGCCGAGCATGCCGAAGCTGCCGTGCGCCAGGTTGATGAAGTTCATCATCCCGAGCGTCACCGACAGCCCGACCGACAGCAGGAACAGCAGCATGCCGTAGGCGAAGCCGTCGAACAGCACGCCGCCCAGCGAGGTCAGCATTCGGCTTGATTCTCTCTATGCAGATTGCACATCGCGCGCGATGAGCGGCGCTTGCGTCCGCTCCATCGCGCGCAGTTAAGGCGGCGCGCCTCGTGCGCCGCTCTTAACCTATTTCTTCATCCTGGCCTTGAACGGATCCTTGACGTTCTCGACCTTGTCGAACTCCACGTTCAGAAGCTGCCCTCCGACCTTCTCGACGCGCCGGATGTAGACCGTCTGCACGATGTCGCGCGTCTCCGGGTCGATCGAGATCGGGCCGCGCGGGCTTTCCCACTTCATGCCCTTGGCCGCCGCGATCAGCGCGTCGCCGTCGGTATTGCCCTTGGTCTTCTTCAGCGTCTCGTAGATGAGATGCATGCCGTCCCAGCCGCCTACCGCGTAGATGTTGGGGTTGCGGTTGTACTCGGCGTTGTAGGCCTTGACGAACTCGCGGTTCATCGCCGACTGATGGTTGTGGTCGTAGTGGTAGACCGTGACGATGCCGAGCGACGCATCGCCCATGGTCTTGCGCGCCTCGTCCTCGGTCAGCTCACCCATGCCGAAGATCTTGGTCTTCGCCGTATCGACGCCGCGCTCGGCGAGCGCCCGGCCGAGCGCCGACGGCTGCGTGCCGCCGGGAATGAACACGTAGATCGCCTCGGGGTTGATGTCCTTGGCGCGCTGCACGAACGCCGAGAAATCCGGGTTGGCGACCGGCATGCGCACCGAGCCGACGATCTCGCCGCCCGCCTCCTTGAAGCCGCGCTGGAACGCGCCTTCCGCGTCGTGGCCGGGACCGTAGTCCGACACCATCGTGTAGACCTTCTTGACGCCGGCTTTCTTCGCCGCCCAGGTGCCGAAGGTCTCGTTCAACTGCGGCAGCGTGGTCGAGGTGCGTGCCATGTAGGGCGACTTGGTGGTGATGATCGCGGTCGCGGCGTTCATGATCACCGTGAACTTCTTCGCCTCGGCCGATACATCGCCCACCGCGAGGGCGTTGGGCGTGAGCACCAGGCCGGCGATGATGTCGACCTTGTCGCGCACCACCAGTTCCTGGGCAAGCCGCTTGGCGAGCGGCGGCGCGATGCCGCCGGTGTCCTTGCGGATGAACTCGAGCTTCTTGCCGGCCACCGTGTCGCCGTGCTGCTTGACGTAGAGCTTTACGGCGTTGTCCATCTGCGCGGCGGGATCGGCGAACTGCCCGGAATAGGACATGATCAGCCCGATCTTGATCGTGCCCTGCGAATATGCGGGCGCGGCGGCGGCAAGCGCCGCGGCGAGGCTGCTGGCTGCAATGAAAAGCTTGCTCATGGACTCCTCCTTATTTCATCCTGGCCTTGACCGGGTCCTTCACGTTCTCGACCTTGTCGAACTCCACGTTGACGAGCTTGCCGCCGACTTTTTCGACCCGGCGCAAGTACACCGTCTGGATCACGTCGCGCGTCTCCGGGTCGATCACCATCGGGCCGCGCGGGCTCTGCCACTTCATGCCCTTGGCCGCCGCGATCAGCGAATCGCCGTCGGTCTTGCCGCCGGTCTTCTTCAGCACTTCGAAGATCAGGTGGATCTGGTCCCAGCCGGCGATCGAGAACAGGTCCGGGTTGCGGCCGCCGTATGCTTCGTTGTAGGCCTTCACGTACGCCCGGTTCATCGGGCTGTTCAGGTTGTAGTCGTAGTTCGCGACCGTGACGATGCCGAGCGCCGCATCGCCCATGCTCCTGAGCGCGTTGTCGTCGGTGAGCACCTCCTGCCCGAGCAGCTGCTTCGCCTGGATGCCGCGCTCGAACAGCGCCTTGCCGACCGCGGCCGGCTGCGTGCCGCCCGGGGTCCAGACCAGCATCGCTTCCGGGTTGAGGTCCTTCGCCCGCTGCACGAACGCCGAGAAATCCGGGTTGGCGATCGGCATGCGCACCGAGCCGATGATCTCGCCGCCCGCCTCCTTGAAGCCGCGGTGGAACGCGCCTTCCGCGTCGTGGCCGGGACCGTAGTCGGTCACCATCGTGTAGACCTTCTTCAGCTTGCCCGTCGTCGCCGCCCACTTGCCGAGGCTCTCTTGCAGCTGCGGAATGGTGACCGAGGTGCGCGTCATGTACGGCGACTTGGTGGTGATGATCGAGGTGGCGGCGAAGATCACCGTGAATTTCTTCGCCTCGGTGGAGATGTCGGCGACCGCCAGCGCATTCGGCGTGAGGATCAGCCCGGCGAGGATGTCGACCTTGTCGCGCACTACCAGCTCCTGCGCGAGGCGCTTGGCCACCGGGGGCGCGATGCCGCCCGTGTCCTTGCGGACGAACTCGATCTTCTTGCCGGCGACCGTGTCGCCGTGCTGCTTGAGGTACAGCTTGATCGAGTTCTCGAGCTGCGTCGCCGTGTCGGCGAACTGGCCCGAATAGGGCAGGATCAGACCGATCTTGACGGTCTGCTGGGCGTGGATCGAGCCGGCCGCGAACAGCGCCGCAGTGACGCCGGCGAGCTTGACGAGCATGGTGCGCATGACTCCCCTCCTCCAGAGGATGCGGCCTTAACGCCGCGCGAGCATTGTACTCAGCCGCGCGGCAAAGGATAGAGGTGGAAGCGTCCCACTCCCCTTCAGCGCCACCGGCCGAACGACCACCCGCCGCCGGTGCCCGCCGGCGAGCGATAGGCCGCGACGTAGTCGATCAACTCGAACTGCAGGTGCTCCGCGGTGCCCGCCGCGACGATCCAGTTCCTGGCCTCGGAATTACCAGAGTTCAGCAGCGGCAGCGGCAAGCCGAACAGGGCTTTCGTGTCGCGCTTCTCGAAGGCGGCGAGGATCCTGCGGTCGAGAGCCTCGTCGACCACGAAGTGGCTCAGACCGCCCGAACCGATGACCGCGACGCGCGCATCCTCGTTCCAGCTCTCGATCGCGCGGCGCAGCGCCTGGCCGTACTGGTAGCAGCGCTTCGGCGAGGGCTGGTTGGGCGGGAAATAGGTGTTGACCAGCACCGGCACGATCGGCAGCACGGCCCCGTTGAAGATGCGCCCGTACATGAAGGCGAAAGCGTGGCCCATGCCCATGCCTTCCTTGACGTACTTGCCGTACGCGACGTCGATGCCCTGCTCCATCAGGTCCTCGATGAGGTGCTTGGCGAGCTTTGAGGCCACCGGGTAGCTCGTTTCCTCGGTGCCGTAGGCCCAGGCCGCCATGCGCACGGTCGGGAACACGTTTTCCTTGAAGATGCGCGGCTGGCTGGGAATGGTGTCGCCCCAGTAGATCATCAGCGGCGGCATGTTGTCGTGGTGGATGAGCTCCTCCTGGTCGTCGCCGACAACCACCAGGATGTCCACCTTGTGCTCCTTCAGCGCGCCGCTCACCGCGGCGACGCCCTTCTGCAGGCGCTCGAACTTGGACTTGAACACGTCCACCGACATCTCCTCGCTCGCGATGCGCGGGTCGGCCCGCTTCAGCAGCTCCTGGTAGGAGATATGCCTGCCTTCGCCGTCGATCAGGTGCGGGCTGGTCTGGTCGGCGCGCCCGAGGTCGGCCCACTTCTCGGCGGGGAAGCTGAGTTGAGGGCTGTGCGAAACGCCGAGCCCGAGGACGATCTTGGCCATCAGGATTTCCTCATTGCCTTGTCGATTCTGTCCAGCAGCGCCATGGTCGGCGCGCAGCTCGCCGCGCTCGACTCGGGCTGGCGTCGCTCGCGGATCGCGCTGACGAACTCGACGTCCTGCCGGTCGAACGCCGGCGTCGCATCGAGCGCCACCTCCTTGCCCTCGCCGTCGGTCATCGAGTCGCGGTACACCTTGTAGGTGTCTTCCTCGCCGATGTAGCGGTAGAAGCCCCCGAACGGGCCCTTGTTGTTGAAGGACAGCGCCATGCTGACCACCGTCCCGGTCTTCCTCGAGCGCATGCCGATGGTCATGTCCATCGGGATCCTGAGCGCGCGGTGATTCGGCCCCTTCTGGCCCCACGCCCTCATGTTCGCGTCGCCCGTCAGCCAGTACGCCAGGTCCACCGAATGGCAGGCGTGGTGCCACAGGAGGTTGTCCACCCAGGAGCGCTGCCGGCCCAGCATGTTGAGATTGGTGCGGCGGAAGAAATAGGTCTCGACCACCATGTGCAGCAGGTGAAAGCTGCCCTCCTTGATGCGGCGCCGGATTTCGCGGTGCGGCGAGGCGAAGCGCCGCGTGTGCGTCACCATGCAGACCCTTTTCGCCTTCTTCGCCGCGGCGACCATGCGGTTCGCGTCGCGCGCGTTCAGGCTCATCGGGATCTCCACCTGGACGTGCTTGCCGCGCGCCAGGGCGAGCAGCGTCTGCTCGGCGTGCAGGCTGCTCGGCGTGGTGAGGATCACCGCCTCCACTCCCGGCCGGTCGATGCACTCCTCCAGGCGAGTCGACGTGTGCGGGATGTTCCACTTCGCCGCGAACGCCTGGCCGCTCTCCGGAGTGCGGCTGTTGACCGACACCAGTTCCACGCCCTGGATCTTCTGCAGGGCCTTGACGTGGACCTCGCCCATCGCGCCGGTGCCGGCGAGACAGATCTTCATCACGCTGCTCCCTCGATTTTCGAGGCGGTATGATGCCGCAATTCTCGCGTGACGAGATGAAATCGACTTGAAACGGGGGCAGGCGACCCCAAGTCAACCGCAATGTCGGAACCGAACCCTGAGTCCGAGACGCCGCAGGAACAGGCCCCGGCCGAGAAGTCGCTCGAAGAGCTTCTCGCCGAGGCGCAGGCGCGCATCGAGCAGCAGCGCGAGCAGATGATGCGCGCGCTCGCCGACGCGGACAACGCGCGCAAGCGCGCCCGGGCCGAGGCGGCGGCGCTGCAGAAGTACGCGGTCGAGCGCCTGGCCGAGAGCCTGCTGCCTGTCGCCGACAGCCTGGAGGCGGCGCTGGGCGCCGGCAACGCCAGCGTGGAGGCGCTGCGCAGCGGGGTCGAGCTGACCCTCCGGCAGCTGCGCGGCGCGCTCGAGAAGGCGAGCGTGAGCGAGATCGCGCCCGCGCCGGGCGAGCGCTTCGATCCGCACCGGCACCAGGCGGTGGCGGTCCTGGAAGCCGGGGCCGAGCCGAACACCATCGTGTCGGTCATGCAGAAGGGCTACGTCCTGCATGACAGGGTGATTCGCCCGGCGCTGGTGACCGTGGCGAAAGCGCTTGAAAGCGGGGCGGGAAACCCCATCTCCGAGAGTGACTTGAACACGAATTCGGGGACCTGACATGGCCAAGATCATCGGCATCGACCTGGGTACGACGAACTCCTGCGTCGCCATCATGGAGGGCGGCAAGCCCAAGGTGATCGAGAATTCGGAGGGCGCGCGCACCACGCCCTCGGTCGTCGCCTATACCGACGAGGACGAGATCCTGGCCGGCGCGCCGGCCAAGCGCCAGGCGGTGACCAACGCCAAGCACACTCTGTACGCGGTGAAGCGCCTGATCGGCCGCCGCTTCGAGGAAAAGGAGGTGCAGAAGGACATCGGCCTGATGCCGTTCAGAATCGTCAAGGCCGACAACGGCGATGCCTGGGTCGAGGTGCGCGGCAAGAAGATCGCGCCGCAGCAGGTCTCGGCCGACGTGCTGCGGAAGATGAAGAAGACCGCCGAGGACTACCTCGGCGAGGAAGTCACCGAGGCCGTGATCACGGTCCCGGCGTATTTCAACGACTCGCAGCGCCAGGCGACCAAGGACGCCGGCCGCATCGCGGGGCTGGACGTGAAGCGCATCATCAACGAGCCGACCGCCGCGGCGCTCGCCTTCGGCCTGGACAAGGCCGGCAAGAAGGACATGAAGATCGCCGTGTACGACCTCGGCGGCGGCACCTTCGACATCTCGATCATCGAGATCGCGGACGTGGAGGGCGAGATGCAGGTCGAGGTGCTCTCCACCAACGGCGACACCTTTCTCGGCGGCGAGGACTTCGACCAGCGGCTGATCGATTACGTCGTCGGCGAGTTCAAGAAGGACCAGGGCCTGGATCTCTCGAAGGACGTGCTCGCGCTGCAGCGCCTGAAGGAGGCGGTCGAGAAGGCGAAGATCGAGCTTTCCTCCTCGCAGCAGACCGAGATCAACCTGCCCTACGTCACCGCCGACCAGAGCGGGCCGAAGCACCTGACGATGAAGATCACCCGGGCGAAGTTCGAGTCGCTGGTGGACGAGCTGATCGAGAAGACGATCGAGCCGTGCCGCATCGCGATCAAGGACGCGGGCGTGAAGGTCAGCGACATCAACGACGTGATCCTGGTCGGCGGGCAGACGCGCATGCCCAAGGTGATCGACAAGGTGCGCGAGTTCTTCGGCAGGGAGCCGAGGAAGGACGTCAACCCCGACGAGGCGGTGGCGATCGGGGCCGCCATCCAGGCCGGAGTGCTGAAGGGTGACGTGAAGGACGTGCTGCTGCTCGACGTGACGCCGCTTTCTCTCGGCATCGAGACGCTCGGCGGGGTGTTCACCAAGCTCATCAACAAGAACACCACCATTCCGACCAAGGCGCAGCAGGTGTTCTCCACCGCCGAGGACAGCCAGACCGCGGTGACGATCCACGTGCTGCAGGGCGAGCGCGAGATGGCCTCGGGCAACAAGTCGCTCGGCCAGTTCAACCTCGCCGACATCCCGCCCTCGCCGCGCGGCATGCCGCAGATCGAGGTGACCTTCGACATCGACGCGAACGGCATCCTGCACGTCTCGGCCAGGGACAAGGCGACCGGCAAGGAGAACAAGATCAAGATCCAGGCGAGCTCCGGGCTCACCGAGGACGAGATCAAGCGCATGGTGAAGGACGCCGAGCTGCACGCCGAGGAGGACCGCAAGGCGCACGAGCTCGTCAACGCGCGCAACCAGTGCGAGGCGCTGGTGCACTCGATCCGGAAATCGCTCAAGGACTACGGCGACAAGCTCGAGCCCGGCGAGAAGGAGAAGATCGAGGCCGCACTCAAGGACGCCGAGGGCGTGCTCAAGTCGGAAGCGAAGGACGAGATCGAGGTGAAGAGCCAGGCGCTCGCGCAGGCGGCGCAAAAGCTCGGCGAGAAGATGTACGCCGAGGCGCAGGCGAAGGCGCAAGCGGGCGGCGCGGAGGCCCCGTCCGGCGGCGAATCGCCGGGCAAGAAGGACGATGGCAACGTCGTCGACGCCGAGTTCACAGAGGTCAAGGACAAGAAGACCGGCTGATCGGCCGTGGCCAAGCGCGACTTGTATGAGGTGCTAGGCGTAAACCGGGACGCTTCCGAGGAGGACATCAAGAAGGCGTACCGAAAGCTCGCCATGAAGTGGCACCCCGACCGCAACCCTGACAATCCCAGGGCCGAGGAGCACTTCAAAGAAGCGAAGCAGGCCTACGAGATCCTGTCGGACGCGCAAAAGCGCTCCGCCTACGATCAGTTCGGGCACGCCGGGGTGGATCAGCAGGCGGGAATGGGCGCCGGGGCCGGCGCGGGGCCCGGCGGCTTCGGCGACATCTTCAGCGACATCTTCGGGGAGATCTTCGGCGGCGCGCGCGCCGGGCGCTCGACCGTGTTCCGCGGCGCCGACCTGCGCTACAACCTCGAGATCACGCTGGAGCAGGCGGCGCGCGGCTTCGAGACCAGGATCCGCATCCCGACCATGGCGGCCTGCGGCAGCTGCGGCGGCAGCGGAGCGAGACCCGGCACGCAGCCGCAGACCTGCGCGACCTGCCGCGGCGCAGGCCAGGTGCGCATCTCGCAGGGCCCGTTCTCGATCGCGCAGACCTGTCCGAGGTGCCACGGCAGCGGCTCGGTGATTCCGAACCCCTGCGCGACCTGCCAGGGCGCCGGGCGGGTCAAGCTGCAGAAGACGCTCTCGGTCAAGATTCCCTCAGGCGTCGACGAGGGCGACCGCGTGCGGCTCGGCGGCGAGGGCGAGCCGGGCGTGGGCGGCGGCCCGTCCGGGGACCTCTACGTCCAGGTCCATATCAGGCCGCACCCGGTGTTCCAGCGCGACCACGACGATCTGCACTGCGAGATGCCGGTGTCGTTGGCGACTGCGGCGCTCGGCGGCGAGATCGAAATCCCGACGCTGGACGGCTCGGCGCGCATCCGCGTGCCGGCCGAAACGCAATCGGGCAAGACCTTCCGCCTGCGCGGCAAGGGCATCCGCGGTGTGCGCAGCCACGCGCCGGGAGACCTGTTCTGCCACGTGATGGTGGAGACTCCGGTGAGCCTCACGCCGCGCCAGCGCGAGCTGATGCAGGAGTTCGAGGCGATCAGCCAAGAGGACCCGGCGCGCCACAACCCGCGCAGCAAGTCCTGGCTCGACAAGGTGAAGGAATTCTTCGAGAGCTAGCGCTCGACGCTGTGCGAGGGGGCGTAGTGCGCCGGGTCGGGATACTGCGCCAGCAATTGCACCCGCCCGTCCGGCCCGCCGGCGGGTGTCGCCGCGCAGCCGGCCACGACCAGCAGGCAGCCGAGCAGCACGCCTGAAGCCGGCGTTCTCATGGCGAGCTGACGTTGTTGGTGAAGGCCGGATCGGGATATTGCCCCATCTGCTTCACCCGTCCGTCAGATCCGAACACCACGTCGGTCACGTACATGCGGGCGCCGGCGAGGTGCTGATACGTCCAGACCTCTTCCTGCGGACCGGCATACTTCGAGATCAGCATCGGCGCGCCGACCAGCCGCTCGACCTCGGTCTTGGCCGCTCCGGCCTTGATCGGCGAGAACGATTCGTCGCTCAGCGAGTACCAGGGTCTGGCGCCCGAGGTCGGCGTCGCGCAGCCGGCGATCGCGAGCGCGCAAGCAATCACGGCGAGCATGGCAGGGGTTTTCATGGAATGCCTCCTTGCACTGCGTATACGGACGGTAAACGCCGGCGGATGCGAGCATATTCCACCGTCAGGCGCGCCGCCACGCGGTCCCCGCCGGCCCGTCCTCGAGCACCACGCCGGCCGCTGCGAGCTCGGCGCGGATCCGGTCCGCCACCGCGTAGTCCCTCGCTTTCTTCGCCGTGGCGCGCTCGGCGATGCGCCGCTCGATTTCCGCGTCGCCCATCCCCACGCCCGCCCGCAGGAACTGCGTCGCGTCGCGCTGCAGCATCCCGAGGATCCCGCCGAGCGCGCGCAGCTGCGGCGCGAGCTCTGCGCGGCCGCGGCCGATCTCGTGCGCGAGGTCGAACAGCACCGCGACGGCTCCGGGAGTGCCGAAATCGTCGTCCATCGCTTCCCGAAAGCGCCCGGCGTGCGGCTCTTCCCAGTCCACGGCGACGGGTCCCGGGGGAGCCGCCTTGAGCGCCGTGTAGAGGCGCGTCAAGGCCTGCTTCGCGTCCTCCATCTGCGCCTCGGAATAACCGAGCGGGCTGCGGTAGTGCGCCCTGACGATGAAGAAACGCACCACCTCCGCATCGAAGCGCTTGAGGAGCTGGCGAATCGAGATGATATTGCCCAGGGATTTCGACATCTTCTCGTCCTGGACGCGGACGAAGCCGTTGTGCATCCAGTAGTTCACGAACGTCCCGCCGCTCGCGCCCTCGGATTGCGCGATCTCGTTCTCGTGGTGCGGGAACTGCAGGTCCTGCCCGCCGCCGTGGATGTCGAAGTGCTCCCCGAGCAGCGCGCTCGCCATCGCCGAGCACTCGATGTGCCAGCCGGGGCGCCCCTCGCCCCAGCGCGACGGCCATTTCGGCTCGTCCGGCTTGGAGCGCTTCCACAGCACGAAGTCGAGCGGGTCCTCCTTCGTCGGGTCGACCTCGACCCGCTCTCCCGCGCGCAGCTCGTCGAGCGACTTGCCGGAGAGCTTGCCGTAGCCGGGGAAGCGGCGCACCGCGAAGTTGACGTCGCCCGAGGCCGAGCGGTACGCGAGCGAGACCTGCTCCAGCCGCCCGATCAGCTCGAGCATCCGGGGAACGTATTCGGTCGCGCGCGGCTCGTGATCGGGCTTTTCGACCCCGAGCGCCGCGGCATCCTCGTCCATGTAGCGGATGAAGCGCGCGCTCAACTCGCCGACCGGCTCGCGGTTTTCGAGCGCGCGGCGGATGATCTTGTCGTCGATGTCGGTGATGTTGCGCACGTAGGTGACGCGCAATCCGCTCGCCCGCAGCCAGCGACGCACCACGTCGAACACGACCAGGACGCGCGCATGACCCAGATGGCAGTGGTCGTATACGGTCATGCCGCAGACGTACATGCGGGCTTCGCCGCTGCGGATCGGCACGAACTCGTGTTTTTTCCGCCGGAGGGTGTTGTAGATCTTCAACATGGCTCGCGCAGCCGGCTCCGGGCGCCCTGCCCGCGGTGCGCAAAGTTGTGGAGCCGCGGGGGTTGGTCTAGAATGCCATGCTACCGTAATCCTTTGAAAAGTAAAACACAATGTTCATTTCAGTCGCGCCGCTTTCGACGCCGCGCCAGCCTCTGATCGCGCTTTGCGCCGTGCTGCTGCTCGCGGCGACTGCGGCGCGCGCCGACGAGATTCAGGATGCGAGCAAGCTGCTCAAGGCGGGCCAGCACCAGCAGGCGCTCGAGCAGGTGAACAAGATCCTCGCCGCCAAGCCGCGCGACCCGCAGGCGCGCTTTCTGAAGGGGCTCATCTACACCGAGCAGGGCAACACCAAGGAAGCGATCGACGTCTTCGCCAAGCTCACGCAGGACTTCCCCGCGCTTCCCGAGCCGTACAACAATCTCGCGGTGATCTACGCCGCGCAGGGCCAGTACGAAAAGGCCCGCGCGGCGCTCGAGCAGTCGATCCGCACCCATCCGAGCTATGCGACCGCCTACGAGAATCTGGGCGATGTATACGCCAAGCTCGCGAGCCAGGCCTACGACAAGGCGCTGCAGCTCGATTCGGCGAACACCGGCGCGCAGAACAAGCTCGCGCTGGTGCGCGAGCTGGTCGGCGGCTCGCCGACGCTCGCGGCGCGGGAAGCGAAACCCGCTGCCGTGGTCGCTGCGGCGGCGCCCGCCCCGCCGGCGCAGAAGCCCGCCGCCGAAGCGCGTCCCGCGGAGAGCAAGCCCGCGGCGGCGAAGGCGCCGGCGAAGCCTGCGGCTGACCCGGGCGCCGAGATCGTGCGCACGGTCAACGAATGGGCGAAGGCCTGGTCGTCGAAGGACGCCGACTCGTACATCGGCTTCTACGCCGGGGATTTCCGGACGCCGAACGGCGAGCCGCGCGCGCAATGGGAGAAGGCGCGGCGCGCGCGCATAGCGGCACCCAAGTCGATCTCGGTGGCGATCGCCGCGCCGAAGGTCAGCCTCGCCGGCGAATCGCAGGCGAGCGTCACGTTCCGCCAGACCTACCGCTCGGACGTATTCAACGGCACCGGCACCAAGACGCTGGTGATGGTGAAATCGAACGGCCGCTGGCTGATCCGGCAGGAAAAAGCAGGCAACTGACTCGCCGGGCATGAACCTGAAGGGCCTCTGGAAGCCGCTTGTCGCGCTCTCGGCGGCGGCGGCCTCGCCTGGCGCGCTCGCCGCCGACCCGCAAGTGGAGATGCGCACCAGCGCCGGCACGATCCGGCTCGAGCTCTACCCGCAGAAGGCGCCGAAGACGGTGGAGAACTTCCTGCGATACGTGCGCGACCGCCACTACGACGGCACTGTGTTTCACCGCGTCATCGACGGCTTCATGATCCAGGGCGGCGGATTCGAGCGCAGCTACCGGCAGAAGCCGACGCGGCCGCCGATCGCCAATGAGGCCCAGGCCGGCGTAAAGGCGGGCCTGAAGAACGAGGTCGGCACCATCGCGATGGCGAGAACGTCTGATCCGGACTCCGCCACCGCGCAGTTCTTCATCAACGTCGCCAACAACGCTCCTCTCAACTGGGGAGACACGCGCGGCGACGGGCACGGATACGCAGTGTTCGGCAAGGTGGTGTCGGGGCTCGACGTGGTGATGAAGATCGCGAAAACGCCCACCGGGGCGGGCGGCCCGTTCCCGCGCGACGTGCCCGGGCAGACCGTTGTCATCGAATCGGTGACGCTGGTCGGGCAGTGATGTGTCGCGGGTCCTGCTGATCTCGGACCTGCATCTGTCGGGCGAGCGCCCGGCGACCAGCGAGCGGTTCTTCCGGTTCCTGCGCGACGAGGCGGCGGGCGCGCAGGCCCTCTACGTCCTCGGCGACCTGTTCGAGTACTGGATCGGCGACGACGACCTCGGCGAGGCGTTCAACGCCTCGATCGCCGGCGCGCTGCGCAGCTTCGCGCGCGACGGAGTGCGCCTTTACGTGATGCACGGCAACCGGGATTTCCTCATCGGAGACCGGTTCTGCGGCGCGATCGGCGCCGAGCTCCTTCCGGATCCGCATCTCGTCGATCTTTTCAGCACGCGCACGTTGCTCATGCACGGCGACACGCTTTGCACCGACGATCATGACTACCAGGCCTGGCGCAGGGTCGCGCGCTCATCCGCGTGGCAGCGCGATTTCCTGTCCAAGTCCCTGCCGGAGCGGCGCAAGGCGATCCTGGAGCTGCGCGAACGCAGCAAGGAAGTCGTCGCCGCCAAGCCCGCCGAGATCATGGACGTGAACGAGGCCGCGGTGCGCGACGCGTTGCGCCGCCACGCCGCGCCGCGCCTCATCCACGGGCACACGCACCGGCCCGGCCGGCATCTCCTCGAGGTCGAGGGGGAGCCCCGCGAGCGCTGGGTACTGCCGGACTGGTACGGGCGCGGGGGCTACCTTGCGCTCGAGCAGGCCGGTGCGCAGCTGATCCGTTTCTAAGTCAGCCCAGTCCGCGTGCGAGATCGGCCCTGATGTCTTCGACCGCCTCCAGCCCGACCGCCACGCGCACCAGGCCCTCGCCGATCCCGGCCGCATCGCGCGCTTCCTGGGAGATCCGTCCGTGCGTGGTGCTCGCCGGATGAACGATGGTCGACTTCACGTCGCCCAGGTTGGCGGTGATCGAAATCAGCCGCGTCGCGTCGATCACCTTCCACGCCGCCGCGCGGCCGCCCTTCACCTGGAACGACAGCACCGGGCCCGCGGCGCGCTGCTGGCGTTTCGCCAGCTCGTGCTGCGGGTGCGAGGGCAGTCCCGGATAGAACACGCGCTCGACCGCGCGGTGCGACTCGAGCCAGCGCGCCAGCTCGAGCGCCGCCGCCGATTGCGCGAGCATGCGCAGCTCGAGGGTCTCCAGGCCTTTCAGGATCACCCAGGCGTTGAACGGCGAAAGCGACGGTCCGGCGGTGCGCAGGAACGGGATCATCCGATCAGCCATCAGCGCCCTCGGGCCGAGGACCGCGCCACCGAGCACCCGGCCCTGCCCGTCGAGGTACTTGGTCGCCGAATGGATCACCAGGTCCGCGCCCAGCTCGATCGGCCGCTGCAGCGCCGGCGTGCAGAGCACGTTGTCCACCGCGAGCAGAGCGCCGGCGGATTTTGCGACCGCCGAGAGCGCCGCGATGTCGGAGATCTCGGTCAGCGGATTCGAGGGCGTCTCGAGAAAGAACAGTTTCGTGCCCGGCCGCGCGGCGCGCTGCCATTCCTCGACGCGCGTCGGCGACACGAAGCTGGTGTCGACGCCGAAGCGCGAAAGGATGCCGCCGAACAGCTGAATCGTGGCGCCGAACACCGCGTTCGAGCACACGATGTGGTCGCCGCTCTTGAGCAGCGACATTGCAGTCGCGAGGATCGCCGACATGCCGGAGGAGGTGGCGACGCAGGCTTCGGCGCCCTCGAGCGCCGCGAGGCGCTCCTGGAACATCGAGACCGTGGGGTTGGTGAAGCGCGAGTAGACGAAGCCGTCCTCGCCCCCGGTGAAGCGGGCCGCGGCCTGCGCGGCATTCTCGAACACGAAGCTCGAGGTGAGGAACAGCGCCTCGGAGTGCTCGTGGAACTCGGTGCGCGCCTGGCCGGCGCGCACGCCCAGTGTTGCAAGCTCGAAATTTTTGGCCATAAAAAAACCCGGCCGCAGCGGACCGGGTTTCTTCGGCACGCTTTAGCGGCATTTTTAACGCGCCCGCAAGCTGTGGCTCAAATCGGCGCAGGAACGGATTATAGGAGCGCGGGGACTTCCAGTAAAGCCTACTCGGCGGTGACCAGGTTGAGGTCGAGCTGGGCGCTCTCGGCGTCCTCGCCCGGGTCGCGCGCGGCGTCGCGGCGCGTCTCGATCGCCTTCAGGTAGTCGCTGGTGATGTCGCCGGTGATGTACTGGCCGTCGAAGCACGAGGTCTCGAAGCTCGAAAGGCGGTGGTTGGCGCGGCGCACCGCGTCCTTGAGCGCCTCGAGGTCCTGGTAGATGAGCGCGTCAGCCCCGATTTCGCGCCCGACCTCCTCCTCGGTGCGGTGCGCGGCGATCAGCTCGGCGCGCGTCGGCATGTCGATGCCGTAGACGTTCGGAAAGCGCACCGGGGGAGCCGCCGAGGCGAAGAACACCTTGCGCGCGCCCGACTCGCGCGCCATCTGCACGATCTCGCGGCTGGTGGTGCCGCGCACGATCGAATCGTCCACCAGCAGCGCGTTCTTGCCCCTGAACTCCATCGAGATCGCGCTCAATTTCTGGCGCACCGAGCGCGCGCGCACCGCCTGGCCGGGCATGATGAAGGTGCGCCCGATGTAGCGGTTCTTGACGAAGCCCTCGCGGTACGGCACGCCCAGGCCGAGCGCGAGCTGCAGGGCGGACGGCCGGCTCGAGTCCGGGATCGGGATCACCACGTCCACCTCGAGGTGCCGGTACTGGCGCTTGATCTTGTCGGCGAGCTTCTCGCCCATGTTGAGCCGCGCTTCGTACACCGAGGCGCCGTCGATCAGCGAATCGGGCCGCGCCAGGTACACGTACTCGAAGATGCAGGGATTCAGGCTCGCCCCGGGGGCGCACTGCTGGCTGTGGAAATTCCCCTGTTCGTCGATGAACACGGCCTCGCCCGGCGCGATGTCGCGCAGCACCCGGAACCCGAGCGCATCCACGGCCACCGACTCCGAGGCGACCATGTATTCGGTTCCGGTGTCGGTCTCGTTGTATCCGATCACGGCGGGACGGATGCCGAACGGGTCGCGGAACGCGAGCACCCCATGGCCCGCGATCATTGCCACCACGGCGTACGCCCCCTTGCAGCGCCGGTGCACGTTCGCCACTGCCGCGAAGATCGTCTGCGGATCGAGCCGCAGCTTGACCGAGGCGCCTTCCAGCTCGTGCGCCAGCACATTGAGCAGCACCTCGGAGTCCGAGTTGGTATTGATGTGCCGCAGGTCGGTGCGGAACATCTCCTCCTTCAGCTGATCGGCGTTGGTGAGATTGCCGTTGTGCCCGAGCACGATGCCGAAAGGCGAATTGACGTAGAACGGCTGCGCCTCGGCGAGGTTGAACGCCGAGCCGGCGGTCGGATAGCGGCAATGGGCGATGCCGACGTCGCCCGCGAGAGCGCGCATGTTGCGCGTGCGGAACACGTCGCGCACCATGCCGCTGCCCTTGTGCATGTGGAACGCCTTGCGCTCGCTGGTGACGATGCCCGCCGCGTCCTGGCCGCGGTGCTGCAGGAGCAGCAGCCCGTCGTAGAGCAGCTGGTTGACGGGCGAGCGAGCGACGATTCCCAGGATTCCGCACATCGGAGCCGTCTCCGGGTGTCGTTAACGGCTAATGATAGCGCAAGCGCGAAGCGAACGTTTCAGGCAGCCACGGCTTGATCGCCAGCGCCGCAGCCGCCATCGCCGCGCCGCTCGCGGAGCTCTTCCACGCCGGCTGCCCGGGCAGCCCGGTGAGCCCGGCGAGCAGGGCGAGCGCGAGCACGATCAGCGCCGCGCGCGCCAGGCCGAACAGCGAGCCGAGCAGCCGGTCGCGATGCAAGGGGCTGGTATATTGGCGGTCATGGACCTGCGCATTTATAATGGATACGAGGATTTTCGTCGCCAATTGTGCAAGCAATCCGGCAATTTTTATCGCGATTCGAACAAAGCGCAAAAAAATGGCTACTTATTCCATAAGTTTCAATATTCAAACCATACTGCGGATATCTGTGAAATAAGAAAATCCATGGTGGTGCGCTCGTTCGGGCCTGTATTGGATGCATTTTCTCTGTCTTTGGAATCCTTAGGGGGTTCACCTGAAACATGTCATCCTGATGTCGATCCTGAATGCGCAAGGCATTGGGAAATGTTTTTCGGGGTATTTACGATGCGACCGGGCTATAGGCAAGGGAGCCTTGTCGTGAATGAAAAGCTGGTAGCCTATGTACGCTTGCATCGTATTGGAAATATTGTTCGTTATGCCGAATTCATGGGACACGGCGCCTATTTGCGACAAGGCATAATGATGTTATTGCACACCAAACTGATCGAATGGTTGTTCACCCTCGATAACCCTTGGGCAAAAGGAGTGTATTTTGTGGCGTATGGCGCAATTGAACAGGGTAGGGAAGGACTTCGTTTTTGGAAAAGGAAGGCTCTGTTTGTCCCGAAAATTCTCCTACACTAAACCCTTGCAGCGCACCTTCCTTTTTCTCCAGGGGCCATGCACGCCATTTTTTATGCGACTGGCGAACCGTTTGCGGGAGGCTGGGCACCGTGTCCAGCGGGTGAATTTCTGCGCCGGTGATACGGCGTATTGG
>Ga0209322_10000689_pt1 | contig 19959 bp, 14 predicted proteins | sample Rifsed19ft1_FD_184013 | JGI IMG/M metagenome (GOLD analysis project Ga0209322, IMG submission 184013) | Soil microbial communities from Rifle, Colorado, USA - sediment 19ft 1 (version 2) | ecosystem: Environmental > Terrestrial > Deep subsurface > Rock core/Sediment | place: Rifle, Colorado... | reverse complement strand
AAACAGGCGTAGACGTAGGGACAGACCTTTAGGTCTGTCCAACAGGAAAGGGACAAACCTAAAGGTTTGTCCCTACAGCGTGGTGTTTGGGGGGGATTTGAAAGGATATTTTCAGGTCAAAACATGCCAAAAAATGACACATTTTTAAGGGCCTGCAGAAGAGAACCTGTTGATTATACACCGGTCTGGATAATGAGGCAGGCAGGCCGTTACATGAAAGAATACAGGGCTATCAGGAAAAAGGTGGATTTTCTTACCATGTGCAAGACCCCTGAGCTTGTGACGGAGGCCACACTCCTTCCAGTGGAGATATTAGGCGTAGATGCAGCCATCCTCTTTTCAGATATACTAATACCGGTTGAGGCAATGGGGCTTGAGGTCCGTTTTACTGAGAAGAGAGGGCCTGTATTTTCAAACCCGGTAAGGTCAGAATCAGGGCTTGAAGGTCTCTCAATTTTAAACCTTCCGGAATCAGTTGAGCGGATGCCATTTATAAAAGAATCTATAAGACTTATATTAGAAGCCCTCGATAACAGGTTACCGCTGATAGGATTCTCAGGTGCACCTTTCACTCTGGCTACATATATGATAGAGGGAGAAACATCTAAGAATTTCACATGGATAAAACGTATTATGTATGATAATCCTGCATTCCTGCACAAGCTGCTTGATAAAATAACTACAACTATTATCAACTACCTTGAAATGCAGATCAATGCCGGTGTCCATGCAGTCCAACTGTTCGATACCTGGGCAGGCTCATTAGACCCGGTTGATTACCAGGAATTTGCCCTCCCTTACACAGAGAGGGTTATAAAAGGTACAAAAAAAACGGGTTGTCCGATAATCCTCTTTGCCAATGGGGTTAGCAGCATATTAGAATTTATGGGAAACTCAGGCGCTGACGTAGCAGGGCTTGATTGGAGGATTGATATTGGTGATGCGCGAAAAAGGGTTGGCAATATGGTTGCTCTACAGGGAAACTTAGACCCATGCGTCCTCTATGCAAGGCCCCCTGTAATTAAAAAATATGCCAAAAATATCCTTGATAGATATGGCAGCGGGCCTGGTCATATATTTAACCTGGGTCACGGAATACTCCCTGACACACCTGTTGAACATGCAAAGGCATTAATTGAGATTGTACACGAGGAAAGCGGCAAAAGGTGAGTGGGAAAGATGTTAACAATAAACATAGACACCCTCCTGAAATACGATAAACCAGGGCCACGATATACAAGCTATCCCACTGCACCGGTATGGAACGCTGAATTTGGACCGGAGAGGTTCAAGGCCAAGATAATTGAGACGAACAGCGTTAAAGACCTCCCTCCTGTTTCATTGTATTTCCATATACCTTTTTGTTTCTCCCTCTGCTTCTACTGCGGTTGTAACTCAATAATTACAAAGAAAAGGGGGCATGCCTCAGAATATTTATCATATCTAAGGAAAGAGATAGAGATAATTTCTCAATACGTGAAAAAGGAACGCAGGGTTGTCCAGTTCCACTGGGGTGGAGGAAGCCCTGACTTTTTAAGTCCTGCGGAGATGGAAACGCTTTATGGTCATATTGCTTCTAACTTTTCGATCGCCAAAGATGCAGAGATCGGGGTTGAATTAGACCCGAGAGAGACCACCCTTGAACATATGAAAATATTAAAAGGGCTTGGATTTAACCGTATAAGCATGGGGGTTCAGGACTTTAATCCATTAGTACAGAAGGCAATAAACAGGATACAGCCTGAAAATATCACAAGGAGACTTGTGAACTGGTGCAGGGACCTGGGATTCTATAGTGTAAACATAGACCTGATATATGGTCTTCCGCACCAGACTACAGGGACATTCAATAAAACCGTTGAAAAAATCATCGAGATAAATCCTGACAGGATAGCCCTTTTCAACTATGCCCATGTTCCCTGGATGAAGCGTCATCAAAAGGTGATAAGGGAAGATACCCTCCCTCAGGGCAGAGAAAAACTTGAGATACTTAAGATGGCTATAGAAAAGTTCACCAGTGCAGGATATGTTTATGTAGGAATGGACCACTTCTCAAAACCTCAGGATGAATTATACATAGCACAGAAGGAGAAGACCCTATACAGGAATTTCCAGGGGTATACTACAAAGGCAGGTTGTGACCTGTTCGGTTTCGGGATTACATCCATAAGTATGGTGGGAAACTCCTACAGCCAGAACCATAAGGCCCTGAAAGATTATTATGCTGCCCTTAATAACGGTAATATGGCAACTTACAGAGGTTATGAATTAAACAGTGATGATATAATAAGGAGGCATGTTATCACGCGCCTTATGTGCGACTTTGAACTTACGCCATCTGATGTGGAAAAGCAATTCAGTATAACCTTCAATGAATATTTCAGAAAGGAATTGAAAAGGCTTGAACCGTTCAGAGATGAGGGGCTCCTGATAATGCATCCGGATAAAATCGAGATAAATGACTCAGGCCGTATCCTCATCAGAAATATTGCAATGGTATTTGATGTCTATCTTGAGATCCAGGGCAGGGAGATGAGATTCTCAAGGACAATATGACCAACTCTGCCTCATCTGCAGTAATTTTTAGGCTAATAACAGGTGACTTTTCCCCGGCAATTACATGAAGAATCCTTACTCAACAGCGATTCTTTTAATAAATCTTGGCGGACCAGATTCGCTGGAGTCTGTAGAGCCGTTTCTGTTTAACCTGTTTTCTGACCCTGATATCATGGGGTATAACCGAATATTGCTGAAACCGCTTGCAAAGTTCATATCAAAAAGGCGATCGCCGGTGGTTAGAGGATATTACAGCTTAATAGGCGGAAAATCCCCTATCTTAGAGCTTACCAGACAACAGGCAGAGGCGCTTCAAAAGGCCCTCCCCGATTCCGACAGGTTCAAAGTCTTTACAGCAATGAGATACTGGCATCCATTTATAGAAGCTGTTGTGAATGATATAATTGATTTTCAGCCGCAGAAAATAATAGTACTCCCGCTTTATCCTCACTACTCAATAACCACAACCGGATCAAGTATCAATGAATTTAACAGGGTGTGGAACCGTATTGGAAATCCTGGCATAGAAGTCAGGATTGTCCGGGAGTGGCATAAAAACCCTTTTTATATAGATGCAGTATGTGAGACAATAGTGAAGACCATTGAATCCCATAAACTCGATATCAAGACCACACAAATAGTCTTTAGCGCCCATGGTCTGCCATTAAGATTTATTAAGGATGGTGACCCATATGCAACCCAGATAGAAAAGGGTGTTGAAACAATATCAAGACAACTCGGACTTGGAAAAAATTGTCATCTCAGTTATCAGAGCAGGGTTGGGCCCATGAAATGGCTTGGACCTTATACAGAAGATGTACTGAAGGAATTAGGAGATAGAAAAGTCAGTAGTGTTGTCTTAGTCCCGATAAGTTTTGTCTCTGACCATCTGGAAACGCTGTACGAGATGGATATACTATACAGGGAAAAGGCAAAGGGATATGGCATATCAAATTACTACAGGGTGCCTGCATTAAATGATTCGCCGCTTTTTATTAAGGCATTGAAGGATATTGTATTGCAGGTATAGAGAAAATTTCACCCTCCCCTTTATCCCCTCCCATCAAGGGAGGGAAAAGTTCCCTCTCCCCTTGCGGGAGAGGGTCAGGGTGAGGGGGATATATGCATGAATAAGGTTCTTATTATAGGCGGAGGTATTTCAGGCCTTACAGTGGCTTACTGGCTGCAAAAGAACGGCCTTGATGTAACCCTCTTTGAAAAGGATATGAGACCTGGCGGCTCTATCCGCACTGAAAGGGAAGAGGGATACCTTATCGAATGCGGCCCCAACTCAACCCTTGACATATACACAGAGGTGGATGACCTTTGTAATGAATTAGGTATAATCAATGAAAAAATATTTACTAATTCAGGTACAAAGAACCGTTATGTAATAAGGGATGGAAGATTAAGACCACTCCCAACAGGCCCTTTCCAGTTCCTGACAACTGATCTGTGGAGTATTAAAGGTAAGATCCGCCTCTTTGGAGAACCCTTTGTCTCGAAATACAGTGGTACATCTGATGAGTCCATTGCTGACTTTGTTAGAAGAAGGGCTGGCCAGGAGTTCTTAGATTATGCAATAGACCCCTTTGTAACCGGTGTATTTGCAGGTGACCCAACCCGACTATCCATAAAAAGTTGTTTTCCTAAGATGTATTCATTGGAAAAAGAGTATGGAAGCCTGGTAAAGGGCGCCATGTTTGGGAGAAAGAAAAAGGAAGGGCCAAAAAGAAAGATGCGGTTAGTCTCCTTCAGGGATGGCCTTCAAACAATACCTGATACCATCTCTAAAGCTCTTGGAGATCGTTTTATAAAAGGCTGTAGCATTACATCTGTAAAACGGACAGGGGATGAATTCGAAGTAACTTCCGAAAAGAACCGTGTTAGTATGACCTTCAGGGCTAACAAGGTTGTGATCGCCACTCCTGCCTGGGTCACGGCTAATATCATACATCCCATATCTGAACTGGCCGCATCTTACCTGATGGATATTGAATATATACCTGTGGCAATCGTCTTTACAGGTTTCAACAAAAAGAGTATTACGCGTAATCTCGATGGTTTCGGTTTTCTTATCCCCTCAAAAGAGTCAAAGTTGAGGGGGTATAACCTGCTTGGGAGTATCTGGAGTTCGGTGATCTTTCAGGGACGCGCCCCTGAAGATATGGTGGCATTCACGAATATGATAGGTGGTGCAAGAAACACGGAAATCCTCGAATATAAGGACCCGGAATTGATAGACATGACCCTGAAAGATTTAAAGAACATTCTTAATATAGAAGATAAGCCTGAATTCATAAGAATAATAAGGCAACCGAGGGCAATACCCCAATATACACTCGGCCACCAGGAGCGAATAAACACAATAAAGCGTGAGCTACTTGACATACGAGGGCTTTATCTGGCAGGTAATTATATAAATGGCGTCTCAGTAGGCCATTGTATTGCAGAGGCAACAAAACTCGCAAAAAAGATAAGTACAGGAAATTGAAGCTCCCTGCAGCAATTTGCAGGGATTGTTCCCGCTATGCATTTTCATAGTACGTCTACCTGAGATCATATAATGTCACCCTGAAATTATTTCAGGGTCTCAGAAGAAACCTTTATCACTGTCTTTACATTTCCGCGTGGATTCCAGTCTCCTGTAACTTCAATCCTGCGCGGCTCAAGGAGATTCTTCAGGTCATCATATATTTTGTTGGTAGCAGACTCATGAGAGATGTGCTGGTCACGGTATTTGTTAAGATATAACTTTAATGAACGTAATTCCACTATATATCTGTCAGGGACGTAACTAATTTTTATTGTTGCATAATCCGGATAACCTGAACGCGGGCAGAGACATGAGAACTCAGGAAAAGATATATCAATCACATAATCCCTGTCTTGATAAGGATTATCCCACCGTTCTAACTCTGCCTTCTTTATAGCCTCTTCACCGTATCTCATCCGAAAATCCTGTCAGGCTGCAAGCCTCGCCTATAAAGTTGAATTGCCGAGTGCTACAGAAACATTCCTTAGAAATCTCTCCATCTTTATACGTATTATTGGACTATTTTTAAATCTGCTTTTGAAGTCATCATCCCTCACAATTTGTATTAAATCCATCAATCCTGGTGACATTAAATCATTCCCTGGTTTGAAGGCCGCCTCATTAGAAACCGGTACATGCTCATTCCACGGGCATACCCACTGACAGTCGTCACAACCAAATACTCTGTTCCCTATCAATGGCCTTATCTCAACAGGTATCGGGCCTTTTAACTCCCCAAGGATATACGAAATACATCTTCTTGCGTCAAGCATATAGGGTTCAACAATTGCCCTGGTCGGGCACGCATCCATACACCTTGTACATTCTCCACAGCGATCAGGAATTGGCTTATCAAAGTCGAGTTCCATATCAAGGAGTAAAACACCGAGTACGATCCATGAACCTGTTTCAGGATTAATGATAAGCGAGTTTTTCCCCATCCATCCAATGCCTGCCATAACAGCATAGGCCTTTTCAAGTATCGGGCCTGCATCAGCATAAATTTTACCTTGAACCTTACCCCCTGTTACTTCGTAAATATGCTGTAGTAGCTCTCTTAACCTCGTTTCAACAACTGGATGATAGTCTTCATTAAGTGCATAGTTTGCAATATACCCAGCCCCTGGATTATCAAGACATTCCCTCTGTTTCTCACCAGGATAATAATTCATTGATACTACTATTACAGATTTTACTTCAGGAAAGACAGCGAACGGGTCAATACGCCTTTCAGAGCTTCTTTCCATATACCCCATTTCCCCATGAAACCCTTGTTTGATCCAGTTCCTAAACCTGTCAGCCCAAACTGAATGGTCCGGAGATGCAATACCAACATGGCTAAAACCCAGCTTCAGCCCAAATGTCTTGATTTCCTGTGTAAGAGACCTTGTATCCATTAACATACAAATAGATTATAAAGAACTGGATATTAAAATGCAAAAAATAAGGACAGCGACCATTTTTTACCTGATAATCCCCTTTCAAATCCCCCCTTACCCCCCTTTTCTAAAGGGGCTGGGTTCCCGTTGCTACGAAGCATTGCAACGGGAAGGGGGGGATTATCATTGTCCTTCGTAAAAAATGGTCCCCAATACAATAGCATTATTAAGGATATATACCGTATATCCGATATATTCTCTGCCCAATTCTTCCATAGTCTTTTTAAATCCTGGGCATCAATTGCAACATATAGATTGGAGGAAATATCATGGAATCAATTAAAAGACCCCTTTTATCTGCTATTACCGGTATAGGGATTCTTCTATTTCTGACAACCTCTTCAGTGGTTGCAGAACAGTTATCAGAAGGAGCAAATATATATTTAGCAGCCACCCAGCCGCAACCCGGGAGTAAAGAACCTGAGGACCTCGAGCCTACCCCACCCTCACCCCTATCTTTTGGATGGGATATCACGCTGGCATCAAAATATCTATTCCAGGGCATAGATTACAGTGATGGTAAACCTGTAGTCCAGCCAGAGGGTATTATCACGTATAAAGGCTTCTCAGCGATCCTCTGGTTTAGTCATGACTTAGATAAAAAAGTGTCCAATGAGTTTGATCTATATCTACAATACTCTCAAGAGATGGAGAATTTATCCCTCAATGCGGGATATGCCCACTTTAACTATCCCCACAGGGAGGAATGGGACCCTTCCCAGGAGGTTTATACAGATGTTTCTTACAGTACTATCCTGAACCCCTCCCTAAGCATTCATTATGATTTTGATGCAGGAAAAGGGATATATTCCACACTTGGAATCAGTCACGGCGTAGAGACACCGGCAGGGACTTTATCACTCGGATCAAACCTTTTCTATCAAAGTAATTATTATGACCAGACAGGAATACCTTCAATCGAGTTTAACACATCAATAGAATACTCAATAAGCTCTTTTACCATTACACCGTCGATATCTTATTTTCTTACATGGGAAAATGGAGACTTCACTGAGGATGGCCCGGAAGGCCCTGTTCCTGACACATGGCTCTTTTCTATAAATTTAGCCCAGAGCTTTTAACAGAGGTATTGATAACTGATGCCGCTCAGGAATAAAAAGACCCCCCGCATAATAGCAACAGGTTTTACCACCGCCTTACTCGGTGATGAGCGCACCCTGAGGGAATTTATCATAGGAGATTATGTCAGAGAGAAACTGGAAAGGAAAGGGGAAAATGTTGTTTTATATCTCATCAATGACAACTACGACCCGCTTAATTATCGCCAGTTAAGGATCGGTGTAAACAAGGACGAGAAGCTGCTTAAAAAGTTTGAAAGATATTGCGGCCGGCCTATCTCAGAGATACCAGATCCTTTTGACTGCCATAAGAACTATTCTCAGCACTTTGCACAGGCCCTCCTTAAACGGTTACACTCCCTCGATATATACCCGGTAATACTCAACTCATACGATGCCTATAAAAAAGGATATTATGCGGATTTTATAGAGATAACCTTTAAGAACTACTCAAGGATAAAGGAGATGCTGTCTCAAAACTTTAATCACTATACTATGAAAAAACTCTTCTATGTCCAGTGCCCTAAATGCCGGTGCATAGATGCCACAAATATACATAAGGTAGCAGATGATATTATCCAGTTTGAATGTGAGAGATGCAAGTCTGACTCAAGTCAGGAGATTGCAGAGGTTCGTGGTAAGCTCGGATGGAAACTCGATTGTGCTGCCAGGTGGAATCTCTATGATATAGATATAGAGACCTTCTCAAAGGCCCATGTTGCAGGGCTTGGAAGTTTTGATATCTCACGATTTATCTCAAAGCATTTCTATGGAGGTAAGATACCCACAATCATCAGGTATGGTGATGTCAAGATCAGCAGGGAACTTTCTTATAAGCTTCTTAAAATCCTCCCCCCTGAGCTTATTAAAAAACTCTTTACTGCACACCTCACCAGGGATCTTGATTTAAACAGGGAATCTTTAGAACACTTCTGTTGTAAATTCCAGGTCAGACCAGGATTGAGTTATGCAGATTATGTGATGAGAGAGCTCCCAAAAGAAGCCCTTTATAACGATGACCAACAGAAGGTATTTGAAGGGCCTTCTGCACTAAATATCGCTGCCTGTGATAAGGTCATAGACAGTAAGACTCTTGTCGCATTCGGGAATAGTTTTTCCATGTTTTATTATAATAAGGATTACGGAGTTCGATTCCCTACTGTCAGGGACATCTCCTCTGCAGACCTTCCCACAGTAGAGACAGCTATAAGTATGATCCGCTATGCCCTTTCCATCCGGAACGGAGAGGACATAGACTATAAAAATAATGATAGTCTAATCAGGTCCTTCATTAATAGTCTGGATATACCACCACTGACATATCAATTCCTTCGCAGGATATTCGGGCAGTCCAAAGGACCGAGTATACCCACTCTTCTGGCAATCCTCCCAAAAGAATATCTTGGCACAATAGAAATGATACTGACCTTTTCAATTGGAGTAACACCGACCATGGATGACTTATCTGCAAAGTCTCGACAGCTTATGAATAATATGCCGCAGGAAGGTAACTTAAATAAAGAATATCTGGAACATAATGTCCTGCATCTATCAAAACTGACAAATAATTTATTGGAGGTAATTCATGAAACAGATAAAAACATATCTTCTGATACTTCTGATTCTTACACTCTGCATCGGATGCCAGAAGGGAGTTGAATCTCCGGGTACAGAAAAGAAACAGGATACATCACTTGAAAGGGTAAAAAAGGCCGGTGCCCTTCTGTGGGGTGCAGATGTTGTAGGGGGCATACCTTATGTATATGAAGACCCCAAAAATAAAGGGTCTTATATTGGCTTTGAGATGGATATAGCAAATGCTATTGCCCACCAATTAGGAATTGAGGTAAGGCTGGTCATAAAGGCATGGGACACCCTTATACCGGAGCTTCAGAAGGGGAGTTTCGATATTGCGATGAATGGGATTGAGGACACAGAGGATCGCAAAAAGATCGTCCTTTTCTCTGATCCATACTATATCTATTCCCAGAAGATTACTGTAAGAAAAGAGACCAAAGGTATAAGTCTACTCGCGGACCTTAAAGGAAAGAAAGTGGCTACCCTCTCCGGTACAGCAGCAGAAGATATCCTTAGACAGACTGCCGGGATTCATGTGGTTACAAATCCCGAGATTATATACAGCTATAAAGACCTGGAAGACGGGAAGGTGGATGCCGTCCTTCTCGATACCCCTATTGCCGCAGCCTATGGCGCAACAAATCCCAAACTGAAAAATGTCGGAGAGTCTTTTGGGGAGGGACAGTATGTAATTGCGCTTCGTAAGGAAGATAAAGCCCTCATGGATGCAGTCAATCAGGCATTAACAGTTTTGAAGAATAACGGAGATCTCAAGGCCATTTATACAAAATGGGGGATTATGGATCCACATCAGAAGAAGATTGGATTAAAATAGAGATGAACACAAAGGGTAATTTAATTCATGACAGAATATATAAACCAGGGGTAGTCCATGAGGTAGTCTCCCCGGTAACTGGCAAGCCCATAGTACGGGTGAGCCTGGCCACAAAAGAAGAGATAACCGGGGAAATCCTCAGGTTGTCAAAGGCATCAAAATCTCCATCTCATCATGAAGTGCTGGAATTTTTACACCGCCTGAAAGACCAGATACTCCTCCACCAGGATCTCCTCCTTGAAAAAACCATCCTTGAAACAGGTTTTATCATCAAGGATAGTAAAGAGATAGTAAATAGTGCTATAGAATACCTGGATGATTTCGAGGCCTATGCAACGGAAGGGCCACCTGCAGATCGTGTTATCAGGCATTCCTACTCAGGAAACTCCTACCGCAATATCAGGATTACACACAGGCCATTCCGTTGTATTGCGGCTGTTGTCCCACAGAATGCATCACTTTCCCTCTGCATAATTATTATTGCCTCTGCACTTTATTCAGGGTCAAAGGTAATCCTGAGACCCTCGCTCCAGTGCGCCTCTACCGGTGCCATACTGTCTGAGATAGTAAGGAAGAGTCATCCTCCTGAATCGTGCATAGCAATCATTAACAGCCTTGCCAATGAATTTTTAGAGGCCTGCTATGCATCAGATGATATAGACCTGATACATTACATCGGGAGCAACAGGTATGCCGAGTCAGTACTAACCAGGTCATTCAACACTGGTAAGGTATGTCTTTTAGATGGCCAGGGAAATGGTATGCTGTATATAGATGATACATTCCCTGTAGAAGACGCCATACCAATAATAACATCCGGGGCCACGCGATATAATGGGGAGACATGTACATCCGTCAATGGCGTCCTTATTAAGGATACAGTCTATGATGATTTAAAAGATAACCTTGCAGAGTCATTCGGAAATCTCCGGGTAGGAAACCCAATGGATCTTGATAGCCAGATCGGGCCACTCTTTAGTGAAAAACAGGCCATAATCTTGCAAAAGACCTTTCTGGATAGACCGGATGCAACCATTATATGTGGCGGAGATATTAAGGGGGCCTATTTCACACCTGCGCTTATTGAAGGGGTTAACATTCATGATCCTGTTGTACAGGAAGGTTTTTTTGGTCCTGCCCTCTGGATAAAACCTGTTAGAGAAGAAAATCTCCTGGACTGGTTGAAAGTGAACAGATTCCCATTAAGTAACACAATCCTCAGCAATAACAGTGATCTGATTCGTACCTTTGCCATAAACTCAAGGGCTGCAAGAATCTGCGTAAATGAAGACCCCTCGGTTGAATCTATGTTTGAACCCTGGGGTGGATACCCTCCGAGTGGATCAAATCCTGTATCGGTGTGGACTGAGAAATACCAGCAGACCTTTCAACTGGATGGGAAACTAAAAAAGATTATTACAATTAACAGATAGCCATGAATCGCATATTTTCTCACATCTCCATAAGGACAAAGATGATCTTTATGGTAATTGGGATACTGGTCCTGGCAATTATTATGGCCGGGTTACTGATACGGGGAATAGTCTACCGGAATATCGTCAGTCAGAAGATGACCACAGTGGATATCTTAACAGCCTCTCTGGTCCATGACATTAAGTATGACTATGATGCCGGCAGATTAGAACATATTAATGAGATTATTGCCAAATTTATGACCTACTACCGTATCATCCAAGGCATCTCATTTTACGATACGAGTTTTATAAACAGGGCCGATTCTCATACAGAACGTATTGGCCAGACTACTCAGGATCAGGATATTATCGCTGCTATCTCCATGGCTAAACCCCGTATCCATGTTACCAGCTCAGACTGGAAAAGCCTCAGTATCCATTCTGTCGCACCAATCTTTCAAGGTTCAAGGATAGCAGGGGCAATAGCAATGGAAATTTCTATTCAGGACATTCAAGCCACCATGTCAGCCATTGATCATCGTATCGCAGTAATTCTGATAATAACCATTATAATGACCTCCTTCATATTGTTTATTATATTAAGGAGTAGCATCCTTATAAGACTCAGCCATCTCATTAACCTGACCAATCAGATTGCTGCAGGCAATTACAATATCCGGGTTAATGATGATAGACAGGATGAGATAGGGAAGCTAGGCCGTGCATTCGATCAGATGTCTATAGACCTCAGAAGATCAAAAGAAGAGATTGATAATTATAACAAACACCTCGAAGAGAGGGTCAATGATGCAACTGCCCGGTTGCAGAAGGCATATGAGGACCTTAAGAATACCCAGAGCCAGCTCGTATTAAATGAAAAGATGGCCTCCCTCGGCCTCCTGATTGCAGGGATAGCCCATGAGATTAATACACCTGTTGGAGCAATACGCAATGTATTAAGGAATCTTGGAAAAAAGATTGTCTCCCTTCCAAAGACAATAGAGACATTTAAAAATGAGAGGGATATCCTCCCATTCTCAAAGATGGTCATGTGTCTTGAGGACCTAATTCAGACATCTTCTGTCACCCCGCAGCCTGTTTCATATAAAGAAATGAAAGTAGTTGAAACACTCCTCATGGATAAAGGGATCGGGAACTCCAAAGAAATGGTAAACAGCCTGTCAAAGATAAATTTCACTGATCCGGAAAAGATTATTAAATACACAGATTGTCTACGGATATCATCCTTCTTCTCCCTCTTTGAATCAATTGGGAGCATAGTTCAGGCAGCCAGAATCTCTGAGACAAGTTCACAGAAGATAGCAGAAATAGTCAGAGCCCTGAAATATTATGCCTATACAGATAAGGATAATGTTGAGATGACACAGATTAACGAATCCATCCAGACCGCTATGGTACTTCTGAAAAACAGACTAAAGCACACAGTTAAAGTCTCTACTGACCTGGATCCAGCACTTCCAGCAATACCCTGTACATGTGAGATCCACCAGGTCTGGACCAATCTCCTAAATAATGCCTGTGATGCCATAGAGGAGCTGGGAGAGGATTATCAAGGCAAGATAAACATAAGTACCCGTAAGAAAGATGACCACATCCTGATTACAGTAACAGATAATGGAAACGGTATCCCTGAAGATAAGATAAATAAGATATTTGATCCATTCTTTACAACCAAGGATATTGGGAAGGGGACAGGGCTCGGGCTTTCAATAGTGTCAGGGATACTCAAAAGACATTATGGGATAATAAGGGTAGAGAGCCGGCGCGGGTGCACTGTATTTGAGGTAAGTCTTCCAATAGCAGCCCCCTCAAATAATTTCTCTGACGGAAAAGATGATGGGCATATTGACGAACGCGTAGATAGAGAACATTGCCCTGTAACTGCAGACTCATCCCCTTCAGGAGATGCTCATGTTAACTGAGAATCAGGGAAACGCTGAAATGATAAAGCCGGTGGAACAACATATCCTCTGCGTGGATGATGACCTGGATTTTCTGAAATCTTTAGAATTTTTCCTGCCGGAGCAGATCAATAAAGAGACAATGTCTAACCTCTGGTATCGATTTCTGTTCGTAGATAATCCAAAGGAGGCTCTCGGCATTCTTCAGGAGTTCAGGACAACAAGTGAAACAGTAGCCATGGTTATCAGTGACCAGAAGATGCCGCAGATGAAAGGAACAGAGTTTCTGAAAGAGGTAGGAAAGATTTCACCTGACAGTATCCGGGTTCTTCTTACAGGTTATGCCGGACTGGAATCTGCTATTACTGCGATCAATAATCATCTTCTGGACAAGTATCTTACAAAGCCTATAGAAGACGAACGTGACTTTACCCTCAGTATCCAGCACCTCCTGCAAAAGTTTCAAATGCAGAAAACCATAACAGAGCAAAACAGGATCATCCACAACCTCTATGGCTTTTCAAATGTCCTGAACTCAATTGAGGATTTTCAGAAGACCTTAGATTATATAATTTCATTTACCATGGACACCCTGAAATGTGAACGGATATCCATTATGTTATTAGAGGGTGGCATCCTGAAAATAGTTGCAGCAAAAGGTATCCCTGAGGATGTCATCAGGAAAACAACTATTTCAATAGGGAATCGCGTAGCCGGGGAGGTTATTCTGTCAAGAAAGGCGATCCTGGCAAAAAGCCTTAATGATATTCCTTACCTTGATGGAACAGTCCGGTCTGAGGCCCGGTCATTTATCAGCATCCCTATTCTCTATGCAGGACTCGCCTCAGCAGAACAACCCCTGGGGGTAATTAATGTTACAAACAAGATTGATAATATCCAATTCACAGAAACAGACCTTGAAACACTTACATATATTTCAAATACGGCATCCATTGCAATACATAATCATCTTAATCATTTAAAGCTCGAAAAGGCATATTCAGAATCAAAGGCACAGGCATCGGCACTTGCATATCAGATGACTCATGATGCATTAACCAATCTTCCAAACCGGACGATGTTTCTTGATCATTTAACAGTAACTCTTATTGATGAAAGATATAAGAATAATACTCTATCATTACTCATTGTAGATTTAAACAGTTTTAACGAAATAAACGACACGCTTGGGCATCATAATGGAGATATATTATTACAGGTAATAGGAGAACGGTTGAAAGGTATGTTTGAACAACCCAATATGGTTGCACGTCTGGGTGGAGATGAATTTGCTATACTTATTCCCGACAGCAAGACTAATGATTTACCACATATAGTACTTAAGATAATTGAAACAATCGAGCAACCCATACTCCTTGAAGGAATATCACTTGAAGTAAGTGCAAGTATAGGTATTTCCCTATATCCGGATCACGGAGAAGACCCGAACCTGCTCATTCAAAGGGCTGATGTGGCTCTGTTAATTGCTAAAAAGGAGAAAGAAGTTTCTAAGGTATACGATCAAAACCTTGATCCGTATAATCCACGGCGTCTAACGATCCTTAGTGAGCTCCGCCATGCCATAGATAACAATCAGTTAATCCTGCACTTTCAACCAAAGGTTTGTCTGAAAACTAATGGTATCAGTGGTGTAGAAACACTTGTCCGATGGCTTCATCCTCAGTATGGTCTTATACCACCGGACCAATTTATACAGTTAGCAGAACAGACAGGTCTGATAAAATCTATTACCATGTGGGTTCTTAATGATGCCCTGCTTCAATGCAGTATGTGGCACCGGAGTGGGACAGCCCTGAAAGTAGCAGTAAATCTATCAGCAAGAAATCTGCAGGATCCGGAGCTGCCAGATTATATATCAGGACTGCTGAAGAAATGGTGTGTCCATCCTGACTTTCTTAAACTTGAGATAACAGAGAGCACAGTAATGACAAACCATAAACTTTCATCAGAGGTCCTTTTGCGTCTCAGTAACCTTGGGATAAGGCATTCAATTGATGATTTTGGAACCGGTCATTCCTCATTAGCATATATCAAAAATTTGCCGGTAAGCGAAATTAAAATAGACAAATCCTTTATAATGAACATGATCACTTCTAAGAATGATATCCATATAGTTCAGGCTGCCATTGAACTCGGACATCACCTGGATCTTAATGTTGTAGCTGAGGGAGTTGAAAATAAAGAGACTTTTGACTTGTTAGCACAACTGGGCTGCGATGAGGCACAGGGTTATTTCATAAGTCGTCCAGTGGCTGCACCAGAACTTATAAACTGGTTGAACGAATCTAAATGGGGTCTAAAAGTATCCCAAAAACCTGCATATTAGGAATTTAATAGAAATAGAAGGAAAACCTTTATCTCACCTGTCTTTATAGGCCAAACTTACGCTCGCCTCAGTCTGATAATAATATGAGTAACCTTGACAATTCATCCTGATTACCTGAAAATGTCTTTAAACTTATGAGATGCGCCTGTAGCTCAGCTGGATAGAGCGTCGGACTACGAATCCGCAGGTCGGGGGTTCAAATCCCTCCAGGCGCGCCAATAAAATCACGAAACTACAGTACTTTTGATAGTCAACTTGTTATGGTTATTGTATTGCTTGCCCTTACCCTGAAATACTCCTGGAAATATATTGACTTGTATCTATACCACACTTGACAGGATCTAATACCTCTTCAATAGAATATTTATAATTTCCGTCTTTGTCTTTCTCTGATGAAAGATCGATTAATGTTGGAGGATGGGCACTTCTGTTAATATCAGAGACAATAAGTACGTTAGGTCTCAGTAACTCTTTATGATTTTTTGAGACTATAACTCCATAACTACCATTATTCAACTTTACAAATGATCCGAATGGATATATCCCGATATACTGTATGAATTTTTCTACAAGGGCTCTGTTAAAAAGTGTGTCACCCCACTCATACAGGTTCTTTAAGATAAGGTGAGGTTGGGTTGCCTTTCGGTAAACCCTCTCTGTAGTCATTGCATCATAAACATCACATATACTTGTTATCTGACCAACAAGGCTTATTTCATCTCCATGCAAATACTTTGAGTACCCTGTCCCGTTCCAGCGCTCATGGTGCTGGAACGTTACAAGCATAGCATCTTCAGGGATATCTTTATACTTATGTAGTAAGTCTGCCCCCATTTCCACATGACATTTCATAATATTGAATTCTTCCTGTGTATACTTCCCCGGCTTATTTAAAATACCCTCAGGTATCTGTGACTTTCCGATATCGTGAAGCAGCCCGCCTAATGCAATATCCTTTAATCTCTCTTTGGACATGCCGAGGTGCCGGCCAAAAGAGGCCGTAAGGACACACACATTAACTGAATGGGAAAAGGTGTATTCATCATAATCTTTAATGTGTGAGAGGCACCACAAGGCATCCCTGTTCCTGAACAGACTCTCAACGATCTCGGTTACTTTCTTTTTTACATCCCTGAGCTCTATGCTTTTTCCCATTCTGGTATCGTTAAAGACGCCTTTCATCAGGTTTGTTACTTCTGCTTTGATCTTCTTTGCCTTTGGCATTTCTTCTCTTAGTTTAAAAGGATCATCATTCTGAAGTTCAGTCTTAAAAGGTGCGAAGGAGGTTTTCTCAAATTCTACAGGCTTTATCTCATCCTTATCCTTACTCAAATCAGGTTCTGTCTTTGAATCAATACCCATTTTTGTATCAATGACCACCTCTTTAATCCCATAATCTATAAGCTTATCAATCTGCTCCTGGTTTTTTATTTTCTTACGATGAAATAGGAATGGTGTATCAAGCCAGGGGCGGTCAAGCCCAACAATGAACATGCCTACTCTAAGATGCTGGATTGGAATCTTTTTTGTTGACATAAAATCTATTAAAATAATTATCCTTGGCTAAAAACATACCATAATGCCAGTATCTGTGTCTGTTTTTTCGGAAATAATCGGCGTGTCCATTAGTTTAACTTCTGATATGTTTTTAGCTATTATTCTATAAAAAAGATGTGCTAAAATATTTATCAAAGGGAATTGAATTTGGATAGAATTATCTGGTTATCAAAATGTTTCTCAATATTTTTAATGCCTTTCTTACTTCTCCTCTGGTCAGCCGCCGTTTTCGCAGAGGCATCAATTGAGGTTTCATTTATACCTGAAAAGATAAAGCAGGGAGATATATGCATTATAACTGTTAAGACAAATCCTGAGAAATATAAGATAACAGGAAATATCTTTGATAAACCTGTACATTTTTACAGAAATCCTGATAGCAATGTTTATTCAGCTTTGATAGGGATTGATCTGAATACAGAACCGGATTTATATAACATCTCCCTCTCTATTGAAAAAGAAAATGGGGAAACTATTAAAAAAGAATATGAGATTATTGTTAGTTCTGCTGACTTTGGCACACAGAAATTGACCCTCCCTGAAAAAATGGTAAAACTGGATGAAGAGACACTAAAAAGGGTAAAGAATGAAGAGGAAAAGGTCGCATCAGTATGGGATATTTTTACAGAAAGGCATTTATGGACAGGAAACTTTATTACACCGGTTGACGGGGAACTATCCAGTGACTTTGGTCTTAGGAGGATAATCAATGATGAACCCAGGAATCCACACACCGGCGTAGACATTACATCGTCAGAAGGTACCCCTGTTTACGCATCGAATCATGGAAAGGTTGTTCTGATTGATGATCATTTCTTCAGCGGAAAAAGCCTATTCATAGACCATGGACTGGGGCTCTTTTCAATGTACTTCCATCTCTCTGAGATACTTGTAAATAATGGAGATGTAATAAATAAGGGCCAGCTTATTGCAAAGGTGGGAAAGAGCGGCAGGGCAACCGGCCCGCACCTACACTGGGGGATAAGGCTCAATAATGCAAGGGTAAACCCTGCCTCTCTTTTAAATCTTCAGCTTGAGGAGAAGAAATAAGTGAGTCAGATATAATTCCCCTCCTCTAATCACTCCACTTCTTCTTCCCTTCTTCTTTGTAAAGCATTTCATGTGTCTCAAACAACAGGGAAGGTATATTAAGTTTTTCAGGACATCGTGGCAGGCACTCATTGCATTTTGTACAATAGCTGGCCTTTCTCCCACCAAACCAGTGATCAGCATTCTCAAACATCTTGTACCTGTATTTGCCAAATTCTACCATGTCAAAGGCTAAAGCAAGATTCCTAAGTCTAAGCACTTCGGGTATATTAATCTGCTCAGGACATGGAAGGCATTTATGACAAAGTGTGCAAAAGGTGCTACCAAGTTTTTTAGACTGACTGTCAAGCCTGTCTATAATTTCCTGCTCTTGTTCAGTCAATGGGCCATCATTCTCCAGGGCCTTAATATGTGGTGCAAATTCATCAGGGTGCGAAGCCCCAACCGTTACAGTAGTTACTTCAGGATGGGAAAGGAGGAAACGGTGATTAATCGTAATAGGATGATATGGATTTGTCAGCTCCTTTAGATACTGTGGTGGTTTATGTAACTGTCCTCCCTTGTCTGTGGGTGATATTATCAGCACCCCCATGTCAAGCTCTGCTGCCCTCTTTACCACGGGAAAGTTTCTCTGATTGAAATAATAGTAGTGGACATTAACAGACTCAAACTCCCCTGTTTCCATAGCCTTCAGTATTATTTCAACAGGGCCATGTGATGAGAAACCAACGTGCCGGATCAGGCCATCTGACATGGCCTCTCTAAGGGCCTCAAGGGCGCCGCCATTTCTGAATGTCCAGTCAACATGTTCATCATTATTAATTCCATGTATGTCAAAGTTATCTATATATTCAACCTGAAGCCTGTCCAGGGATTCTTCTATGTATTGCCGGTAGTTCTGGTAATGTTTGGGGGTGATCTTTGTGGTAAGAAAAAACCCTGACCTGTCAAAACCCTTAAGAGCCTTACCTAATCTCTCTTCACTATTTCCATATCCCCTGGCAGTCTCATAATGGTTAATGCCAAGCTCTATTGCCCTGTGTACAGTTGCAATTGCCTCCTCCTCAGGGACATCGGGTAACTGCATTGCCCCAAAGGTCAGAAGGGTGAGATTAAGCCCTGTTTGTCCAAATCTCCTCTGCCGGATGGGAAACCTCCTTGAAGGGAAAAACAGGCATGTTTACAGGCATACCAACCATCTTCCTCAATTTCATTCTTCTTCTGAGCCGCTTTGCCATGGCAAGATTCTTCCTGCCTGCGGGGTCTTCTATAAGACAACCGGCATTTTGGTGGTTATTCATTATATCTATAACAGCATTAAATGACCTCTGATAGTAGATTGTAACATCCTCCTCATGCAGTCCCCATCTTGAATATGAGGATAATTTATTTATCATTTTGTGCCATTGTTCCATGCGATGTAAAAGCAGCACGTTATTAAATATCGTCTTGTTAGTTTTAAATGAGAGGAGGGTATCCCATATTACTCTTTCAAGCAAGGGATCATTATCCTGGTGCACCTGTTCCATAATCTTATATGGCAGATTCCACACCATCCTGTCTGCCATGGCATCAAAGCGCATCTCCCAGTAGAAGTGACGCAGGAGACGTGTAGAATAGGCTGTCACCATCTTCTCAGGGACAA
>Ga0209322_10000676_pt1 | contig 20059 bp, 14 predicted proteins | sample Rifsed19ft1_FD_184013 | JGI IMG/M metagenome (GOLD analysis project Ga0209322, IMG submission 184013) | Soil microbial communities from Rifle, Colorado, USA - sediment 19ft 1 (version 2) | ecosystem: Environmental > Terrestrial > Deep subsurface > Rock core/Sediment | place: Rifle, Colorado... | reverse complement strand
CTTGAACCCTTGAACCCTTGAACCCTTGAACCCTTGAACCCTTGAACCCTTGAACCCTTGAACCCTTGAACCCTTGAACCCTTGAACCCTTGAACCCTTTTTTAGATTTAATATTGGCATTATTTTTGCTACCTTTTACTCAGAGATTGCTTCGAATAAAGCAATGATAAGTTGAGTGATAGAATCACTCCCTATCAAGAAAAGGTGTCCGCCTTAGTGGACGACGAAGCAATCTCCGTATAAATCAGCCTAACCAATACAAACGCATAAACTCAAATGTCATTGCGAGGAGTAAGATTCTTCGCCTGTCATTGCGAGGCTAACGAAGTTAGCAGAAGCAATCTAAAGACAGGCTCGGAACAGGCTCCGCAATCTCCTACTTATAAAGTGAGATTGCCACGCTCCTGTTGGTCGCTCGCAATGACAACTTAACACCATTTAATGCTTTTATATTAATACATCCCTCTAATACTTAAACAATTATGATAAAGTATATATAGATTATGAAATTGCGCTTGATTATTCTCATAATTGTCTTACCTTGTATCATTTCCTTATTTAACCTGCCAGAATGCAATGGAGCCATAGTTTCAGATGAATGTGAAGTTTGCCATGGCCTTTACCCCGGGATGATGGAAGAAGCTCCCCTAGGTGAGCCACAAAAATTTAAATTGCAAAATGCCCTCTGTATAGACTGCCATTCAAATTCTAACAGGGATACAATTAAAATTCTGGGAGGCGTAAGAGTTCCTGTAGTTAATAATACAGTAAAACCTGATAAGTCTTTAGCAGGGGGCAATTTCTACTATGTTGCAAAAGATTTTGGCGACAGGAAGGGTCATAATGTAGATGGGATTGCTTCATTAGATACAAAATTCAAAGGTGTACCTCCAGGGTATGATAAGGACTTTGATCCTTCTGTCAATGGATACAATGTTGAAAAACCTCTGACATGCGCAGGTTCTAATGGCTGCCATGGAAATAGAAACATTGAAAATCCATTTGATGCAATCCGCGGCTCACATCATGCGGAAGATTCTCCTTTAGACGGAAGCACATCAGCCAAGAGCTATCGATACCTTAAGAATACCAATAAGGTAAAAGGCGTCCTGGGCCTTGAGGATGGGGACTGGGGACAGAATAGTTCCTCAAAAAAACACAATGAATACTCCCTATCCATTGATCAGTATTGTGCAAACTGCCATAGTAACTTTTATAGCAAGGAAAAGATTGGGAAGATGAGTCCCTGGTTCAGGCACCCGACAGGGATAGTCCTGCCTAAAACAGGTGAGTACATGAATTACAATCCTGCTTTTTCCCTTCCCGCTGATAAGAAAGAAGTAAGGATTTTTAATCCTGATGCGCCGGTTGCAAGACCTATTATCCCTGAATCTACCATTGAAACAGTTAAGCTTGGGGAAGATATTGTTACCTGTCTATCATGTCATGTAGCACATGGCAGCCCTAATGAATCAATGTTAAGATGGGACTATGATGCCATTTTATCCGGAGAAGCAGGAGGCGGATGTTTAATATGCCATACAGAAAAAAGCGAATGACGGTTACGGCCACGATGCCCGTATCGGTAACGTGCAACGGCAACGTGAAAGAGCCGATTGACGTAACCGTTAGACGAAACGGGCCTCGTTACCTTAGTCGAAAAACGGCTATGGCAACGGTTACGAAGCCCGTATCGGTAACGTACAACGGCAACGTGAAAAAGCCGGATACCGTAGCCGATAGACGAAACGGGCCTCGTTACCGTAGCCGTTTAACGTCTTCTTTATTCTGTGCTCTTTATTGCTGTATGTTTTTTGCTATCTGCCTTCTGCTCTTTACTTCTGTTGTAGACGCAAAAATGAAAGGTAGATGTAAGGACTGCCACAGTATGCATGCTGATACACCCTACCCTGTTTTAACTAAAGGTGGATGTGTTGGCTGCCATGGTCAGCTTCCAGAAGGGACTCAAAATATTATTACAATCGGAAAAACAAGAATCCCACAAGTGTTACATCATATGCAAAATGGAAATCTTGCTGGGGGAAACTTCTATTATGTAGCCGATGGATACAATCCTGATTATTCTAAAGGACACAATGTCTTGGGAATCTCCCAACCTGAATCCATCCCTACCATGATTTCACCACCAGGCTTTATAGGAAACGTAGTAATCCCGGGAGGAAGTGGCCCTGTAGACTGGCCTGAGCAACAGCAACTTGCCTGTTCTGGTACCTGGGGCTGTCACGGTGACAGAACAATAGAGAATCCTTACAAATCCATTTATAATGCTCATCATGCGAACAACCTTGCTATCGATGGATCTACTGTTGGGAAAAGTTATCGCTTTCTTTACGGGATAAAAGGAAAAGAACATCAGGACTGGGAATACCAGGCTACTATTGATAATCATAACGGGTACAGGGGAGATATTACTCACAGCACTATGGATACCATCAGTTATTTATGCGGTGAATGTCATGTAAGGTTTCATCGACATCCAAATCTTGGCGGTGCCGCAGGGCGGAACACCTTCTTCGTCGGCCATCCTGCTGATATTTCCTTCAGTACTGTGCACGGTGGTTTTGCAGGGTCTGAATATCAGGGGTATACTATTTATAGTCTGGAGTCTCCTGTCGCATACAGCAATCCTACAGGCGGTGAGAGAGTTGTAGATGTTGACAGCATAGTCATGTGCCTGTCATGCCATAGACCACATGCAAGCTTCTATCGAGACTCTTTGAGGTGGGACTATTCTCAAATATCTGCTGAAAATATTACCAGAACAGGCTGTCTTGTCTGCCACACAAGAGGAGGAGGACATTAATAACACAAGGGCTATCAGGAATGGAAACGTCAAACGGTCACGGTAACGCTGCCCGTATCGGTAACGTGTAACGGTAACGTGAAAAAGTCGCAAGACGTAGCCGTAACGGGCATCGTAGCCGTGGCCGCAAGACGTGATATCGATGCGGGTATCGTTGCCGCGGCCTTATCCGAAGTTATAAAAAGATGGCATAGTAATTGCTGTTTATACTTGTATTAATTGAATGAATTTGATTAATGTATACAACTTTAGTTTTAAAGAAATTTAAACTTATTCCCGATTGACATATTGTTTTGTTAATGTGTAATTTGAATGAAAGATGGGTTTTACGTAAAGACCAGCAAAGAATGAAAAGTCTCTTTGTTGTATTTTTAAACACTGTAAAAATTTTGTATTAACCTTAAACTTTAAATGAAAGGGGGTGAAGAAAATGAGAAAGACTATAATATGTATTATAGCCACACTTTCTTTTGTGTTAACATTTACATCCGCGTATGCAATTACAGGTCAATGTGTAAACTGCCATACAATGCATAACATGCAGGATGGTGTGGTTGTGAATGCCGGAGGTCCATATCAACAGCTCTTAAATGCTGACTGCATAGTATGTCATACTGAAACTACAACTGGCGTTGATCCAGTGAATAGTTTTACTGCGCCTATTGTTTGGTCAACTACACTTCCAGGTGGACAGGGTGATGGTTTTACAACCGCTGGCGGTGACTTTTACTGGGTTGCACAGGCTGGAGCAGAAGCTGATAAAAAAGGGCATAATGTTGCAGGAATTAAAGCCCAGGACCTCAACATTGGATTAACACCTCCGGGATGGGACCCTACTGCAACTCCCGGTGCACTACTTGCTGATGGGCAAATTCACACTGGCGCTACCGCCTGGAGCACACAGCTCAGATGCGCTGGACTATACGGATGTCATGGAAACCATAGTGAAGCTGATCAGAGTGCAGCAATAAGAGGTGCGCATCATGGCAATACAACTTTGTCATCCACCAAGGCAGAAAATCCTGCTACAGTCGGCGGAAGCTACAGGTTCCTGGGTGGTATCAACGGACTGGAAAAGAGTGACTGGAACTGGGATGAGAACGCAACAAACCACAATGAGTATTTTGGTGCAAATGGGAATGCAAGCTATGCCAATAAAAGGACTATCAGTTATTCCTGCGCTCAATGCCACGGTTTCTTCCACAGTTCAATAGACGATACAACAGCCGGCAGTCCATGGCTTAGACATCCGACTGATATTGCTCTGCCATCAACCGTTACAAAAGAGTATCAATTTTATAATCCGGATGGCCTTCCCGCTGGATCAGGCGCAGTCGCTGGGAATACAGACTACAGTATTGAAGCTCCTGTTGCAAGACCTACTGTTCCGACTGTAAGCAGCATAAATGTTACTCCGGGAACTGATATTGTAATGTGCCTGTCATGCCATAGGGCACATGGCTCTCCACAGAATGATATTTTGAGATGGGATTACACCACGATGCTGGCAGCTACAGGTACTTCTGACTCTGGTTGTTTCACCTGTCACACCACTAAGAACGCTGATTAAATGCAAAAGAACATAGGGCGTTGTGCAAGCACAACGCCCTATTAACTCTAAATTTTTATCAAGTACACTACTCCCCTAACCTCGAAATAATAAGCCATTACCGAAGGCTATTGTATCTATTGGATACAACTAATTGGATAAATTGGATACAATTCCTGAGAACACCTATTACCCTCTCAGGTTAGGCCACTCCATACTCCTTTAAAATATTTAGTTCTGGCATAAATCCTGATACATGTATTGAATTAAATTCTGTAACAGAAGGAAGGGTAAAACCTAAGAATCCTATTGACGCACTTTTTTAATCTCAATAAAATTAAGGCCATGATAAATAAATTATTAATTCATGCAAATCTAATGTCCTATCTCAGTGTTGACTTTGTCATTCCGGCTTGTCCGGAATCTTTCTTCCAGAAGGACTCCCGACAAGCGGGAGTGACGGCAAGGGAGAAGGACATTAAATGACATTTATTATGCAGCGGTCATTCGTTGAGATTATTGAAAAGCAATCCTTAATTTTATTCTCTTTTCTTTTAGCTCTTTTCTCTTTGCTCTTTATTAATAAAGTAGATGCCCAGCAGAGCTCTCAGGTAAGTTATCTTGACAGCATAATTGGAGATGAAGAGGGAGCTAATATAAACTTCCCTTCCTTTGTATTTGCAGAACCAGTAATGAAAGAGATTTATGTTATAGATAGCAAGGCACGGATTATTATATATACATCAGATTTTTTCCCTCTCTTTACTCTCAGTAAAAGAAATGGCGTTGAGACACCTCAAGGCCTGACTGTCGATACCGAAGGCAATCTTTACGTTGCCCAGGGTGCAACAAAAGAGAACCCCAGGCCAAGAATAGCGGTCTTCAATGCATGTCTCAAATGGGAGCGTGATATTTATTTAAAAGGATTTGAAGGGGAAGATACATTTGTACCAAATCGCCTATCTATAGATAAAAAGGGTAATATCTTTGTCGTTGGTTCATACTTTCCCGGTGTTCTTATTTTTAATAACCAGGGCCAACTTTTAGATACCATAGCGCCGGAGGAACAAGAAAGAAAGGCAAAGGTAACCAATGTCACTCTGGATAAAGCAGGCAGGATATATATCGTTAGCGAGGAAGAAGGCCATGTCTATGTATATGATGAGAATAGGAAATTCCTTTTTAAATTTGGAGAAAAAGGGGGAAGCACGGGGAAACTGAGCCGTCCGCTGGCAGTGGGAATAGATAATCGCAATGGAAGGATGTATGTGGTAGATTATATGCGTCATACGATATCTGCATATGATAGAGATGGTAAATATCTATTTGAATTTGGTGGCCTGGGCTGGGGAGAGGGATGGTTCCAGTACCCAAGGGATATTACGGTTGACCCGATGGGAAGGATATTGATTGCGGATACTTTTAATAACAGAATACAGGTGTTTCAACCGAAAGAATAGCAAATTAATCGGTAACGGTAACGGCAACGATGCCCGTATCGGTAACGTATAACGGTAAAGTGAAAAAAGCCGAACGACGTGACCGTGATACGAAACGGGCATCGTTACCGTAGCCGATTGACGTAAAAAGTATGGAAGGAAAGAAGAGAATAACAAGCTTTAAAGACTTAGAGGTATATCAGCTTGCATATCAGTTGTGTATTGAAGTTATGAAAGAAATATTGCCAAAATTACCAGAAAGCGAAAAGTATGACTTAAAAGATCAATTGGGTCGTTCAACTAAAGCTATTCCCCGCTTGATTGCTGAAGGCTACGCAAAACGACATCAAAAGATGGGGTTTCAGAAATATATTGATGACGCAATGGCTGAATGCAATGAAACTATTGTTGGTTTAGAACAGTGTAAGGATATTTACATCGAAAACATGAAAAGTGTATCTTTTGTTGAATTAATTGATAGTTACGATAAAATTGGGAGGCAATTATATAAATTAGCAGAGGCATGGTCAAGGTTTGGCGCCGAACGACGTAACCGTTAGACGAAACGGGCATCGTTACCGTAGCCGATTGACTGAAAAGAGGTTGGAAAATGTTTGATAATCAACCAAGCTTTAAAACTTTACTGTTTACTGTTTACTCTTTACTACTTACTGTTTTGATAGGTTGTGCTTCAGTTAAAGGCCAGGGAGAGTCCTCAGAACCATTTTATAACCAGAACTATGGTCAGATTACCTTATTTCTAAATGGCCCTGATAGGGCCTCTATTGACATCTCATTTAGCCTTTCAGCAGTCAATGTTATGGCTGAGGGTGGTGCCTACAGAGAAATCATGAATACCCCTCTGACTATAAACTCCCTGAATATAATGGGACGTCAGATACTCTTATCCGAAAAGGCTCTACCAGAGGGGAAGTACGAAAAAATTAAGTTTATAGTCAAACAGGCATCAATCAAGAGAAAGGACAGGATAGCAAGTTTAGCACTGCCTCCAGAAGGTATAGAAATACCTATAAATGTAATGATTAATAGAAATCAGAACACATCATTATTTCTGCACTGGAATGTTGACGAATCCATTATTAATGGATACCAGTTTAATCCCTCGATCAATGTGAAGGTCAGGCGTCCTGAATTAAGCACCCTTCTCATATATGTGACAAATGAAGATTCAAATAATGTCTCAGTAATTAACAGACAACTGGATGAGGTTGTATCAACTGTCATGGTAGGAAAGAGACCAAGGGGTGTTGCAGTCAACCTGAGAAAAGATCACCTGAGGGTTTATGTAGCCAATTCAGGCTCCAATAGTATCACAGTGATTGACCCCACTACAAATAAAGTAGAGACCGAGGTGCCAGTCAGATTTGGCAGAGAGCCAGAAGGGATAGCAGTAGCCAGTGTCTCACCAGAAAAGGAATTTATTTTTGTGACCAACTATGGCTCTAACAACGTGTCTGTAATAGATGGACTAACGTATCAGGAGATGGAGAAGGTAAATGTAGGAAATGGGCCTATAGCAGTTGCAGTTGATCCACCTGTAGAAACCCTACTGGAATCAAGATCCCTCACCCCTCAGGACATTAATATTCTGAGGAGCTATCGCGATAAGTTCATCAACATTTATGTAGCCAATAAGAATTCCAAAGAAGTTACCGTGCTGAGAATGGACATATTAAGAAACAGAATAGAGGAAGCTTTTAACGTTGCTGTAGACTGGAACCCAATAGCACTATCAGTAGACTATCCGAGAGGAAAAGTTTACGTAGCTAACTACGGATATGACAATCTTTCTGTCATAAATATCCTTGAAATTGTCAAAGGTAACAGGACAGGGGCTGTTAGTGCTATTAGCAATGTAGGAACCTCAAGCATAGGAATTACTGCAGACCCTTCTCTTGACAGGATTTATCTTTTGAAGGAAGTCCCTGGAGAAATAATGATTATCAGGCCTCTTTTAGAAGAACAAGGTCTTCAAAGGATAGCGTTGACTCCCGTTATGGGTACCGTTCCCGTAGGAAGTACCCCCAGGTCCTTAATTTTGGACCCCGAGGCAAGGAAACTCTATGTGGTTAATAGAGGATCAAATAATGTATCAGTAATTGATAAGACTACAAGAAGAGAAGAAAAGGTAATTCCCGTTGGTAGAAAACCTTATGGCATAGCAATGTTTCCATACAGTAAATAGCTATGAGCAAAGGGCAAAAACCACATAACAAAATACGGTTAAGGCTAAGGTAACGATGCCCGTATCGGTAACGTGCAACGGCAACGTGAAAGAGCCGAATGACATAACCGTTAGACGAAACGGGCTTCGTTACCCTGACCGTAGCCATTTGACATTAACTTTGCTCTTTGCTCTCTGCTTTATGATTTTTTTTTGTTTTCCTGCCTATGCTGAAGGCCCCGGAGGATGGGCAAATATAAACTATACAAGCACGAAACAGTATGAAGACGGAGAAAGAATATTAACCTCCACTGCCTTTTTTCGAAATTTATATCTTACATTAGAAAAACCAATAACACCTTTGATTTCTTACCAGCTCTATTTCAGAACTAACTGGGCAGATTTTAGATTGACTGACTCTGAAGGCAACCTCACAAAAACCTACCAGAGGGTGGGTGAACCAGCAGTAGATTTTTTCTTTCGTAATCCAATATACGATTTCAGCGCAGGCTATCGCCGCCAGGAGCAGTGGACAACAGCACACCTGAACGACGAAGGAAGGAGAACCACTGAATTTCTTTACTCCAGGTTTAATATTACACCCCGTGAATTACCTTTCTTATCCCTTCAGATTGACAGACAAAGGGATTTCGACTATCTCTCCCCCAGAACAATAGATACAACGGATACGAGGTATACTGGAAGTTCCTGGTATGATTTACCGTACAAGGATTTAAAACTTTCCTATAACTTAACTTACATACATGATATCAATGAGAATCCGGTAGGTTTAATAGAAAAGACAAAAACTAATAATTTCACCGGTTTTTACAACATCAACTATACCAAATCTTTATGGAGCGGAAAAGCAAACGTCTCTGCAAACTACCAGGGAAATTACATTAGGGATAAAATCGAGCAGTTTGTTAGCCAGACAGGCAGTGTTCGTTTTGAACGTACACCTTTGGAGCCGGCTGGCCGGCATGCGCAGGGAACAGCACCTCCGCCTGATACGAATACCTTTGATTTTTCCTTAACGACAACTGTAGCTGCTTTGGCTGATAACAATTTCACTACAGGGATATCAACTATTAATATCGGTACAGGGCTATACCATAATATTGGCCTATTTATATCATCTGGAAATTCTGTGGATACTTTATTTGTCTATGTGGACCAGAATGTCAGTACAGACACTGCACTGACAAATGTGGCTAACTGGCGAGTCTACCGGAGTAACTTAAATGCAATCGGTACATGGCAATCTACACCTATCTCAAGTGTTACAGTTTTTACCGATACTATTAATAACATTTTCCGGTATGAAATAAGGCTCACTACCTCCTTTAACGCATCTTTTTTCAAAGCTGTAAATATGCAAACTGTAAATGCACCCGGAATAACAAACGTTTTGGTAACTGAAATCGAGGCCTTTGGCACAGAGGTGATCTCGGAAACTGGGAAGCTTACCGAAGTATCAAATTTCTTTAATCAGGGGATTAACTTCGTTGCAAATGTGAGACCAATGCCAAAATGGAACTTCACCTTTAATTATTTTATAAACAGGTCTGATCAGAATCCTGTATCAATCTGGGATTCTATAGGCGGTATTTTTTCCAACATAGTTAGTAAATCCATAAAAGAGGATGATAAACTGAGAAGCGATATCATAAGAACTTATGGAGCCAGTTCTACATGGCTGACCCACAGGCTGCTTACAACCACTTTACGTCTGCAGAGGAATGAAGCATTTGATAACAGAGAGGAGACAGATTTCAGCTCAAACATCTATTCCCTATCCTTTAGCTCTGTCCCTTTGCCAACTCTCGATACAAATCTCTCCCTTATCAGAAGTGATAACTACAGCTTTGGTGAAAAAGAGACCACTAATGACTCGGTTCTTTTAAGCATAGTCTCAAAACTTTACCGGGATGTCAACATGGTCACAGATATGGCACACACAAGGTCAAAATCTTATGTAACAGACACCCGAACAGATACAACATCCATCAGGGGTTCAGTAAATGCTTATTTAACCCCAAAACTTTATGGGAACCTCATATACGGCTTAAGCTGGACATCCACTGAAGGCACATCTATCAGCACAAAAGAGGGAACAACTCTCATTACCTACCGGCCTGGCAGGTTTATCAATATTACAGGTACTTTCAGAGTCTCGGATACAGATGGTGATACAACAACCTCAGAAGGAATTTTAATAGACTGGCTTCCTCTTCCAGCTCTCAGACTAAACCTCAATTACCTGCATACCCATTCTGCACTTGAGCCATTAACGAGCGACTCCCTTGGCTGGTATGGTATATGGTATATAACAAAATTCTTAGACCTCCAGCTTACGTATGTTTACACAAGAACCAAGCAGGAGACAGATAATACAAGTTATAATATTGGAGCGAACCTAAATTGCAGATTCTGGTAATGTTAGCAAAAGGCAAAGGGCAAAATTCGGTTAAGGCTGCGGCAACGATGCCCGCATCGGTTACGTGCAACGGTAACGTGGAAAAGCTGAAAAACGTAGCCGATGTACGAAACGGGCTTCGTAACCAAAATCCCCCCTCGCCCCCCTTTTCTAAAGGGGGGATGAGAGGATTATTATTGCTATTTGCTCTTTGCCCTTTGCTGATTTTTGTATGTAGTTGTGGTGGTGGACCTAAATACTACACCAAACCAAATTTTGAATTAAATAACATCAAAAGGGTGGCTGTTTTACCTTTTGATAATTTCACATCTGATGAATACGCTGCTGAGAAAATAAGGAAATCTGTCATCACTGAACTCCTATCAAGAGGCATCGATGTTATTGAACCTGGAGAGGTAACAAAGGTTCTGAGGGAGTTAAAGATAAAATCCTTCAGTTTTATAAATATAACGGATATTCAAAACCTGGGAAAAACCTTGAGCGTAGAAACAGTTATGATGGGATCTGTAGAAGCCTTTGGTATAAGCAAAGGGATTTCAGTCTCTTATCCAGAGGTATCTATAAATTTAATGCTGGTTGAGGCTTCCTCAGGCAATATCATATGGTCCATATGGCACACTGCAGGTGGTCCCAGCTTCTGGACAAGACACTTTGGTGCAGAAGGTATCACGCTGAGTGAAGCTGCCAATAAGGTGGTAAAAGAAGCAATTGATACGTTATTTTAATTTCTCAATTAGTCTTATTAGTCTTATTAGTTTGATTAGTTTGATTAGTTTAAAACCAATCAGACAAATTGAACTAATAAAATCCAAAAACTAACTTTTAAAGGTAGGAAGATATGAATTTGCCGAAAAGAAGCATCTTAGCATGTATATGCATCATATTATTGTTGGGTATTAGCTGCGGTTGTGGTGGCCGTGGGACAACACCTTCATTCTATATCCGCCCGGATTATGACTTCAGCTTTATTAAAAAGGTAGCTGTACTGCCTTTAGATAATATGACGAATGAAAGATTTGCCGGCGAAACCGTAAGGCAGGTTGTTATTAGCGAGCTACTGGCTACAGGCATTGTTGACGTAGCCGTTCCAGGAGAAGCAGTGGCTGCTATTGAAAAACTCGGGCTGAAATCTGTCTCAGCTTTGAATGCAGAACAAATCAAGTCAATCGGGAATGCACTTAAAGTTCAGGCAATTATCTTTGGCTCAGTTGGGAAATTTGGAGAGGTGAGAACCGGAAATCTTTCTGCCCCTGAGGTAACCATTACACTCATGATGGCAGATGTTAGCTCAGGGAGTATCATCTGGTCCGTTACAAAAACTGCAGGTGGAGCAAGCTTCATGGCGAGACATTTTGGAGCCAGGTCAGAAACTATGAGCGAAGCTGTTTTACGTGTAGTGCGAGATGCCATCCAGACGCTTTATAAATAAAGCGGAAAGAAAAATATACATCCCTTTAGATGACCAAAAATTGTATGGAGATGAAGAAAAAGATAGTTGAATATCTCTCTGCTGTTATTCTTCTGTTGATATTGAGTAATCCCTTATTTGCAGAAGAAACAATGAGCAACATGATATCGGAAAAATTCTCTGAAAAAAAAGACATATGTCTCGTCATAAGGAGTTTGATCCAGGAAGGTAAGACCATGAAAGAAGTAGTAAAGGCCAGTATAAATATGGGTTATAACGCCTGTTTAGTCGCCAATTGCGCATTAGAAGGAGGTAGTAACCTTGAACAGATAATTAACGGGGCAATTGAAGCTGGCGTAACATCTAATGTCATTGCAGAATGTGCAATCGGTGTCAGGGAAAAGCATGACAATATAGCAATGATTCTCGAACCAATTCAACTATCCCAAAAGATTAAAATAGCCATTTTCCCCTTTGAAAATCTTACTGATAACAACGATGCCCTTACTGAAATTATGCCAGTGCTAAAAAGTCAGTTAGAAGGAAAAGGGATTGAGATAGTCGATGAGGATATTCTCAACAAATTTCTACTCAAAGAAAGGGTCAGGTCCACAGGTTATATTTCGAAGGAATTAGCCCAGAAGATAGGAAAGGAATTAAATGTAAAAGCAATTTTTGTAGGGTCTATCAATTCTCTCCGGCCAGGAGAAAATCCACGTGTTGGACTTTCAGCCCGTCTGATTAATTCCTCTGATGGTTCTATTATATGGGCAAATCATGCTTCTGCTACAGGAGATGATTTTACAAGAATCTTAGGGTTAGGAACAGTGAAAACGATAGACAAACTAACCCTCCTAATTGTTAACAGGTTGTTTGCTTCTTTCAGCATTTCACCACCACAAAAAGAGAAAGAGTTTACTCATAGAATTGCAGTGATGCCTTTTCAAAATTCGAGCAAGCACAAGGATGCAGGCATAATAGCAGCATATATGTTTTTAGTGGGACTCTTTCAGGATAAGAGGTTTGAACCTGTAGAATATGGTGAAATTAGAAGATTAATCGTAGACTTAAGGATCAAACAGAAGGGAGAAATTGACTACGATGTTTTAGAGGGGCTTTTAAAGTCCTTAGATGTAGATGGTATTTTAGTGGGCACAGTGGAGCTTTACTCTGAAGGATTGGAAACCTCCTCCCCGCCTGAAGTAGCTATAAATGCAAGACTCATAGATGTAAGGAAAAACAAGATCTTATGGTATGATGGCTACCAGCTCAATGGTGATGAAAAAATAATTGTCTTTGATTGGGGCAAAATAAGGTCTGTTGATAACATTGCACATGAGGTAGTTAAAAAGTTAATAGAAAAAATGGGAACTGTCAAATGGCAATAAAGCAGCCATCAACGGTTAATGCTACGGCCACGATACCCATATTGATATCACGCCCTGCGGCCACGGCCACGATGCCCGTATCGGTTACGTGCAACGGCAATGAGAAAGAGCCGAATGACGTAACCGTTAGACGAAACGGGCTTCGTAACCTTAACCGGTTAATGCTCTTTGCTCTTAGCTCTTTGCTGATTATTTTAGGGGGTTGTGCTTCACTTTCTCAGAAGGAGAATACATTAGCAATCGTGAACGGGGAGCACATTACCAAGGATGATCTAAAATATTCTTTGGAGGTTGCACACCGCAGAGAGGATATCTCCTCAGCCGGCACGTTAAATTTGTCACAGTTCATACTGAAACTTATAGATGACAGGTTGATTATCCAGGAAGCCCGAAATATGGGCATGGAGGAGTACCCAGAAGTTCAACAGGCAGTTCAAGAATACATCCTGAGGGAATCAGTAGTGAGACTCCATGATGAGGAGATTGTACAAAAGGTTCAACTAACGGAGAAAGACATTATCGACTACTATAAGAAAAGCTATGAGAGCTTAAAACTTGGTATTGTTGAATTCAACTCAGAAGAAGAGGCCAAAGAGCAGTTAGAACTTTTGAAAAATGGAAACAATTTTACCGGTAAGGAAATTGCTTTGAATCGATATTCTGTAACTCCTCAAATGGAAAAAGCTATTTCCAATTTAAAGCCTGGAGAGATCAGCGATGTCATAAAAACTCAACATAAGTATTACATCATGAAACTTATTGACAAGAAAGAGGCACCAGATGAGGAGCTCGAACGTGTCAGAGGAAGCATAGAGAAAGCTATCAGAAAAAGAAAGGAAAGAGAACGCAGCGATGAATATCTGAAGTATCTTCGTGAACGGTCAACAATAAAGATTGATCATGAACTTCTTTCCACTCTCAAACTGAACAGCGGAAGTAATGAGGAAAAATATTTGTTACAGAATAAGACCATTCTGGCTGAGGTTAATGGTTCTACTCTGACAGTTGGTAATTTTGCAATGATAGCAACATCAAATCAAAAAAAATCAAAGGAAGAAATCCTTAATGACTGGATTGACCGTAAGATAGTTGACCATGATGCACTCAGCCGCCACTACGAAATGAAGGCTGATCTGGGAAATATGGTTAATCGCTATAAAAATCAGCTGCTTAAAAACACTTTTATCAAAAGAGTAATAGCGCCCCAGGTAACTATTTCAGAAGAGGCACTAAAAGACTACCACTTAAACCATCAGAAAAAATTTACCAGACCAGATAGTTTTAAAATCCAGCAGATTACAGTAAAATCTTTAGATAAGGCACAGGATATTCTTGATAACTTACAGAAAGGAGCCGATTTTTCCTGGTTAGCAAAAAGATGGTCTGTTGATACCTCTGTGGAAAATGGCGGAGAAATGGGATGGCTTACTGAATCAGACATGCCTAAACCCGTTAAGGAAATTGTAGTTACCCTCAAACCAGGCGACGTAAGCCCAATAATTGAGATTGGTTCCTTATACAGTATAATCCGCCTGCAGGATAGAAAAGAAGGTGAGGTAGAGGAGTTTGACAAAGTAAAAGATGCAGTCTATAGAGCCTGCTTTGAAGATCAATTAAATACTATCCTAAATAAATATGTATCCCAATTGAAAAAGGACTCAGAGATAAAAATCAACGATAAAGCAGTTGCATCACTGAAAGAAAAGCTTCAGAAATAATTTTTTTCTTGACATGTGACGCATATTGAAAGATAATTTACCAAGTTTCAAATGTTATTAGTTTCTTGAGTTTACACAGTTTTTTGCTACAAACTCAAGAAACACCAGGAAACTCAATGAACCATAGAAAATATCTGCATAATGCCTTAAAACTTATCTTTATACTTTTTATCTTCTGTCTTTACTATTCATGTGCACCTGAACCCACAGTTCGTAAAGGTTTTGCACCAAAGCCCTGCCTTGACTGTCACAAGGAAAAACTGAATGAATTCCAGAAAAAGTTCGTTCACTCGCCAATGGGCAAACAGGATTGCGAGGCATGTCATCTTCGCCATGGAAGACTTCCAGTGTTAACTCTAAAGGAAAAGGAGGAAAGAAAACTCTGCTTTACATGTCATGCCCAGATGGCGCAGAATATGGATAAATTGTCTCATGTACATACTGCCCTTAAGCAGGGCAGATGTTTACCCTGCCATAATCCTCATGCCTCTGATAATAAATTCCTTCTGAAGAAGACAGGGAATGACCAATGCTTCACCTGTCATAAAGATGCCCCTTTTATGCGTGCTAAACGCCACAAACCGCAAAATGATAACTGTCTTATATGCCACGCAGCGCACGGCTCTCAATATAAGGACAACATTATAAAGGGGGAGACTGAACTCTGCCAGTCCTGTCACAATTTTACAGAAACCAGTTTTAGAAAGGGACATAAGGACTATCCTGTTGAACAGTCCAGATGCACTAACTGCCATACTGCACATAGCTCAACAAATGAGAGTCTTCTCAGGGAATCAATTCATACTCCCTTAAAACTTGCTCAATGCACTTCCTGTCATAAACCGCCTACAGATCCAAAACCCTTCAGTGTTATTGCCCCTGATGGCAAATTATGTTATGTCTGTCATAAGAAAGAAGAGACTGCATTTAAGAAACCATACAAACATCGTCCTTTGGAAGAAGATAAATGCCAGAGCTGCCACAGCCCCCATGCCACAGACTTTCCAAAAATAACCCTGATGGGTAAAAATGAACTCTGTATAAGCTGCCATGAGAAAAAGTCAGGTGTACTAAAAGTCAGTAACTTGCATGGGCCCATAAAAGATAAGGGCTGTACAGCCTGTCATAATCCCCATGCCTCTGAATATCCACTTTACTTAAAGGCATCTGAAAAACAGATCTGCTTTACATGTCATCCAAAGACAGAAGGAGAATTAAAAGAAAAGAATATCCATGTCCCCTTTTACAAGGTTGAATGTAAGAAATGTCATGACTCTCATGGCAGTAACAATAAGGGCATGATGAAAACTGCTCTGACTAACCTTTGCTATACGTGTCATAAAAAGGAAGAGAAAGAGTTCTTTAAGGTGTTCATTCATACTCCTGTGAGTAAAAAAGAATGCGCCTCCTGTCACAAGCCCCATTCCTCTTCCTACAAAAGCCTCCTCATTGACTCATCACAACAGCTTTGTGTGAAATGTCATGGTGACATGTTCCTTGAGGTTAAAGAAGAAGTTATCCACCCACCTTTTAAAGATAAGTCTTGTGAAACCTGTCATGATCCACATTCAAGTGATTATCCTGACAACACTGTTTTACCAATGCCTAACTTATGTTTTGGATGCCACAAGAACATAGAGAATGGATTAAAGGGCAGTGCCGACAAGCATCTTCCTGTTGAGGAAGGGAAATGTACAGGATGTCATAGCCCTCACGGAACAAAGCTCAGTCATCTCCTCCTTAACAGGCCGCAAGAGCTTTGTCTTTCATGTCATGAGAAGATAGTTACTACAAATGTGAGAAAAGGACATATCTCATTGGAAAAGGGAGACTGTTTGAGCTGTCACCTGTCTCATTTCTCCGAATCAAAGTATTTACTTAATGCAAAGGACCCAGCGCTATGTGTTAAATGCCACTCTGCTGATACTGAGAGACTTCTCAAGGTACATATAGAACCAATCGCTAAAATCAACCAATGTCTGAGTTGCCACGAGCCACATGTAACAGAAAAACCCGGTCTCCTCAGAAAGATAAAGCACACTCCATTCTCTAAAGGAGATTGTAAGGCCTGCCATGAATAAGCAAATAGCTAAATCTAATCCCCCCATCCCCCCTTTACTAAAGGGGGGCAAGGGGGGATTAACGGTTACGATGCCAGTATCGGTAACGTGTAACGGTGGTGTGAAAGAGCCGAACGACGTAACCGTTAGACGAAACGGGCTTCGTTACCGTGGCCGATTATTGTCTCCCTTGCTAATTTTCCCATACCTTCTGCTGATAGCATTTATTCTATCCGATGGCAAAAACGCTTATGCACAGTCTGATCTTAAAAGCGGAGTGCCTGATCTCTGTTATCAGTGCCATAAAAAATTAAAAGAAAAACTCTCCAGCAGTCATGTCCATTTTCCATTCAAACAAGGGAAGTGTTTAAACTGTCACAGCGCACATGCAAGTGATCTTAACATTCTGATGAAAGATGATACGAACGCTCTCTGTCTGAGCTGTCATGAAGGTATCAGGAATCTTATCAAAAAGGGTACTGAACATGGAGCCCTCAAAAAGGGTGTATGCACGGATTGCCATTATGGTCATGGAGGTGAAAACAAATATCTTTTGATTAAGGAGGAAAAGAAACTCTGCTGGGAATGTCATGGGCCCCTGCAAGAGCAACTTAAGCAACCATATGCTCACCTTCCCTTTAAAGAAGGAGAATGTTCTTCTTGCCATAATGCACATGCATCTTCAGAGGAAGACCTTTTGTCTGCTGCCCCAAATAAGATATGCAAAAACTGTCATCCAGCAAGATGCAATGTAAGCAATGTATCTATAACCTTTGCTACAAAAGACCTGGATTGTAGCACATGCCACTCTGGACATAGTTCAAATACCAAAGGCCTCCTCGGCCCTTACGGTCACACGGTCTTTTTAAATAAAAACTGTGATCAATGCCATAATTCTATAGTATCTGATAAGAAGATAACCACCAAATTATCTGGTAAAGATTTATGTTTTACCTGCCACCCGAAGGGCAGCATAAGTTACAGAGAAGGCGATGTCCATGGAACTGGGAAAACAGGATGCGCAATGTGCCATAATTACCACGCTTCAAAGAAGAAAACCCTTACACTAAAAGAGGAAGGAGTCTGTTATACATGCCATCAGGATATAGAAAAAAAGCAAAACCTTATGATAAAGGCTTTAAAGTCTATCAGATGTATACCAATAAGGGACAGAAAATGCTTTGAATGCCATGTGCCACTCCACTCTCAAAATCCTCTCTATTTCAAAGGAGATAAAATCTCTACATGTGTAGAATGCCATAAGGCACAGCATTCAATTTCCCACCCCATGGGAAAGGAGGCCATGGACCCCCGCAATGGTCAGCCCATAACCTGTATTACCTGCCATAGCATGCATTCCGCAAAAGCAGATTTTATGCTCTATCTCGATAGAAAGCGTGCACTCTGTATCCAGTGTCATAAGAGATAGCACTAAGCAAATAGCAAATAATCAAAATCTCTATGCTCTAAGCACTATGCTTTAGTCTTAATATGGCATAGCTTTTGCTTAATAAATAAAATATTACCTTTTCATGCCTAATAGATTAATATTAAGTATGATTAAGACAGTGACAAAATTCGTCTCGCTCTTTGCTATTTGCTCAGTGCTTTATGTTATGTTTTTTTACTTTCCTTTGTTGTCGGAGGCAACGGTTACCGGTGATTGCAGCAACTGTCATACAATGCACAACAGCCAAGGTGGCCAGCCTATGAACTTTAATGAAAGTTCCACCCCAAATAAAGTATTACTAAGAGGGGATTGCATCGGATGTCATGGGCAAAATCCGAGTGGCACCCAAAACATCATGCTTTTAGGCAATATTCCTCAGGTACTCTTTTCTGCAAGTGCTACCCCTCTTGCAGGTGGGAATTTCAAGTATTTAGAGACAGATGATAACAGGGGACACAATGTTATTGATACTGGCAATTCAGAAGATAATACAAATATGTTTCCGCCACCTGGTGATCAGCACTCATCAGGTATCCTGCAGGCTAATTTTACATGCTCAGGCAAGTATGGCTGTCATGGAGATCGCACCATAGAAGACAAGCTTTCTTCTCTGAAAGGAGCGCATCATACAGTTGATAGCGTCCTTAAATTCGGCGGTATAAATGAGGTAAATCAGGGCGGTAGTGTTGGTCTTAGCTACAGGTTCCTTAAAGGTGTTAAGGGTGGCGAAGATTCTGACTGGCAGGCTACTACCGGTCCCACAAACCATAATGAATATAAAGGTGCTACCTCAATGGGTCCAAGCAGCCTTACAAATCCAGCAAATAATTCAATAAGTGGATTATGTGCAGAATGCCATGGTTACTTTCACGGCACCACATCAAGTGAGACAGGTAGTGCATCTCCCTGGCTCAGACACCCTACAGATATTATTCTGCCAGGTGATTCTATCAAGGAGTATCGATTGTACAATGGCGGCACTGGAACAAACAACCCTTACAGCCTGTATGCCCCGGTTGGAAGGGCAAATATACCTAATGATCCAAGTGGTTTTGTAAATCCAGGAACTAACGATGCTGTTGTAATGTGCCTTTCATGTCACGATGCTCACGCATCACCATATTTCAAGATGGTAAGGTGGGATTATAAGGGTTGGCCAGCTACAGGGGCCGATGGGTGTGATCCTGAAACCGGTAAACATGGATGTTGTAACGTATGCCATACATCAAAGAATTAGAAAAAAGCTTTAAATTAATCGGAATATTTATGAAAAGATGCTGGCACTGTAGAAGAAGATTTTTACCATTTGGGGTATTAATCCTCTTTTTGTTCTTATCTTCTCTCTTGTATCAGATTGCATTTGGTTATCGCCTTCCTAAATACACTGAATCAGCCCATGGAAATATATCCCATGGAGTTAATAGAACAGGTCTTAAGACGCCAATCAATTTTGGCTATTCAATAGGAAACTGTGCCCATTGCCACGAGCAGCATTCAGTTATTGGCGGAACAGAACCTGCCCCCAGTGGCGACGCACCTAATAATTATTTATTGTTTGCTGAACCAAATATAACAAGTCAAGACACTAATTTTTGCTT
>Ga0209322_10000675_pt1 | contig 20075 bp, 21 predicted proteins | sample Rifsed19ft1_FD_184013 | JGI IMG/M metagenome (GOLD analysis project Ga0209322, IMG submission 184013) | Soil microbial communities from Rifle, Colorado, USA - sediment 19ft 1 (version 2) | ecosystem: Environmental > Terrestrial > Deep subsurface > Rock core/Sediment | place: Rifle, Colorado... | reverse complement strand
TGTTTTTCTGCCACTATTTAAGGCATACCCTTTGCGTTTTTTCAAAAACAAAATATTCATTTATGGTGTTAGACATCCGAAAGGCAAAAAACTTGTGCTCAAATTAAAAGAAGATTTTTTGGTTAATTAAACTCGATTCATCCAAGCAAATAAAAAATATAACCTAAAAATGCACCTCCTAGAATAATGTAAGCCGCATTTATTTTTTTTATTGCAAATAAAGCAGCAACACTTAAAAGCGCAATTATCCAGCTTTTCCAATCAACAAGAACCTCACCGCCAAGTTTTATTGCTACCACAAGCATCACGGCGAGTGCACTTACATTAACCGCATCAAGAAACTTAGAGAAGAAATTTGATTTTCTAAGTTTTGGAATCAGGGGATTTAAGATCGCAACAAAAATAAATGAAGGGATTATAATACCAACGGTTGCATATATTGCACCAGGAACTCCTGCGATTTGATATCCGATAAATGTTGCAGATGAAAGAAATGGACCGGGAGTAAACTGTCCAACGGCTATTGCATCCAGGAGTTCCTGTCTTGTCAACCAATTTAATCCCTGAACAAATTCACCATCAAAGTAAGCAACCAGAACATAACCGCTTCCAAACCATACAGCACCAATTTTCAGACAGGTTAAAAATAATGTCATCATTGAAGCTTCTGACTTTTCTGCTGCCTGCCACAGCGAAGGAAGAAAACCGAATGACAAAATTGATAGAAGAGAAACAGAGTTTAGACTATTTTTCTTTTCAGACAGGTAAATAAATACTGCTCCGAAAACTCCCCCGGCGAGAATTGAAAATATCTCATTGACACCGGCTGTATTTACAGAAGCTACCGCAATCCCGACTGCAATTATTTTCCATCCTTTTATTGTTTTAGAGCCAAGCCTGTAAACTGCATTCAATATTACGATAATGACAGCGGGTTTAATTCCATATAAGAATGGCTTAACGTCAGGAAGATTTCCATAGACTGCATAAATGTACGCAAATACGCCGGTTATAAGCACCGCAGGCAAGGTGAAACAAATTCCTGCTGTTATTAAACCGGCTACTCCCGCACGGTGATAACCAGTATGAATTGCCATTTCGGTTGAGTTGGGACCCGGAATCAGGTTTGTTGCACCAACTAAATCCAGGAAGTGCTGATGAGTTATCCACTTACGTTTGGTGACCACTTCATCTTCAAACAGAGCGATGTGTGCAGCTGGACCACCGAAGGTTATCAACCCAAGCTTTAAAAATAAAATTGCAACTTCTTTTAACTCTTTCAATTTTGTTTGCGTGATTTTTTATCGAGGTATGAATCTACTGAATATTTTCCCGCACCTGATAATAACAAGACCACAGAACAAATTAACATAGCCCAGTCTGTTCTTGCTTCGTGTGCCATTTTCCAAAAACCTTGATTTAAAAGAATCGGTATTTTAGTAGAGATGATTGCAACGCTGATGTTTATGATTAATGGTATAGCTGCAATTCTTGTCAAGAAACCAATAAGTATTAGTAATCAAAATACTATTTCTACTGTCCCGACAAAAGGCGCGAAAAACTCAGGTGATGGGATTCCGATTTTAATAAATCTTCCCACACCGAGTTGATCTGGAAATAAAAATTTTTGAATTCCTTCTGATAAAAACACAGTGCCTACTATTAATCGAATTAGAATAATTGACGATGACAATTTATTATTCATTTAAGTTCCTTAAAAGTTTACTTAGTATAATTAAAAAAACAATTGAACTCTCGCTAAAATTTTTCCTCTTGTATCATCAGCAGTCATTAAAATATTTCCGTTTCTACTTGATGGTGTAAGTAAGTTGTTACCAAATAAATCAAGTTGATAATTGGCTTGAAATTTAATGTTGTAATTCAAATAATAATTAAGTCCGACTGTAAAAGTTGTAACATCATTTTCCTGAATAATAATAGGATTTTTCAAAGTATTAGTGTAACCTGTAAGTGTTATTGGTGAACCAGCATTTGCTGAAAGCCGTTCTATTCTTGCAGCAATCTCAAACCCTGATTTCATCCTTAAAGTTTTAGTTTCCCCAGTTAGAAGAAATGTTAAATCAAGATGCCAGCCTTCGGTTTCCATTTCTTTGTTTAAAGTTTCGGCTCTATCTTCCAGAGTTCTAATATATTCTGCCTTTAATGAAAATGGACCATATAACCATTGAATATCAGTTCCAAAAGAGATTCTTTTTCCGTTGGTAATCACTCGTGGAAAGAATTCAAACCCAAGTGTTGTTCTTTGTCGAGTGTAAACACCTTCAGTGCGATTTCCTTCGTAAAGTGCATAACCGGCAAGGCGAAAGTTTTTGAATAAACTATTTTCTGATGAAAGGAAGGGATAAATATTTATTCTCCCGGCATACTCGAATGTTTTATCTGTATTCTTTATATCATTTCCTAAACCATTGAACATTCCAATGCCGTATTCAAAAAGACCGCCCAATGGTTTACCAAAATTGTGCACCATAATGCCAATATCTTCTGCCGGAGATAACACAGTTGCGTTCATTGAACGTTCAATGAAATCGAGATATTTTTCCGGCAATAATACTTCGTAACTAAAAGGTTCTTTGAATTGCCCAATACGGATTTGAGCAGTAGGAAGGTATCCAAAATTTATCCACGCAAAAATTAATTCAACGGAATGAGAAACAATATTTGCTTCTAAATCATAATCAATCTTTTTATATAACGTGCCTTCAAAACCGAATCTTAACCTTCTTACAAGAAATGTTGAAGATTGAGTTTCATCAGAATTAATTTGCATACCTTTATTGATTACTCTAAGGTCTGTATGAATAAGCCCGAAAGGTCGGAAAACAAATGAACTATCTGCACTTCGTATAAAAAATCCATTGTCGAAACCGGAGGAACCTTCATCGGTTTGTGCGGTTAATATTCCACAAAACAAAGTAAAGAGAATAATGCTATAAAAAATATATTTCATTAGTTGGTATTCTTTCAAATTTTTTTAATAAGAATCAAGAAGCAAAATTTATTGTCAATCCTCATATAACTCCTCAACTAATTCTTTTGCTTGAAGTTTTGCTTTCTCTAAAATTTTTTTCCCGCTTTTTGTTATTGAGTAATAACGGCGTAATTTTCCACTAACATTTTCGGTTTCTGATTTCAAATATCCTTGTTCTTCCAGTTTATGAAATATTGGATAAAGCGTTCCGTAAGATATTTGGTAGCCGTGTCGTTGTAATTCTTCACTAAACTCTTGTCCAAATATTCTTTCTTTATTAGCGTGATGAAGAATATGAACTTTAATGAAACCGAGAAATAAATCTTTGAGTAATTTGTCTTCCATTTTATAACCTTTTAAAAATAAGCTATCGAAATGTAATATCGTATTTCGATATTGTCAAATGATATTATATTTTTTTTTGGACTGATTTTACAATCAGTTTTTTATTAACTCATCTTCATCGCACGCGCCGCATTCAAACTGCAATGTGGTATGGTTAATCTCATATTTATCGTGCAGCTTGTGTTCTATCTGCTTTTGAATTTCTATGGTTTTACTGACAGCCATATCTTCCACTTCGATGTGCGCTTCAAAGTGGGTGTCGTTATCATTTAACTTCCACAAATGAATATGATGAATGTTTATTACTCCAGGAATTTTTTCCACAATGTTTTTTATTACATTCAAATCAATTCCTTCCGGATTTGACATCATCAAAATATCAACTGACTCTTTAACGATTTCGTAAGTCTCTTTTAAGATATAAATTGAAATAAGAACTGTTAAAAGTGGATCAATCCAATAAATCTTATAAAGAATTATAAACAATGCACCAATAATAACTGCAAGGGAAGAAACAGCATCGCTTAACAAATGAAAGTATGCTGCACGAATATTTAGATTATTTGCTGAACCTTTTTTGAGAAGAAGAGTTCCGGCTACGTTGGCAATTAATCCTAATGAAGCAACAATCAACATTAAGCTTCCGGCAATTGGAGTTGGATTCGAAAATCTATCAATTGCTTCTTTGATTAAAAAGAAACTTATAATTATGAGTGTGCTCGCATTTATAATTGCAGCAATAATCTCAGCACGCTTTAAACCAAAAGTATATTTTGAAGTTTTTGGTCGCTTGCTTAATCGCATTGCAACATATGTGATGATAATTGCAAAGCCATCACTAAAGTTATGCAGCGCATCAGAAATTAAAGACAAGCTTCCGGAAATAATTCCACCGATGACTTCTGCAACTGTTATAAAAAAATTTAGAGCCATTGTGATGAACAGATTTTTCTCTGAAGTGTCTTCGGCACTGTTATGTGAAAGATTGTGTGACATAGTTTTTCCTTTATTTATTTATTTGTCATTACGAATCCCACTTTAGTGGGGGAAGCAATCCTTTATACTGATTGAGGTTGCTTGGGTCGTCCGTCAATTAACGGACTCCCTCCGCAATGACTCTTCCATTCTCTCTGTCATTGTGAGCCTGCCTATCGGCAGACAGGCGTAACGGAGTGAAGCGAAGCAATCTTCTGTAATTTATGAGATTGCTTTGTTTCTCGCAATAACAGATTCTATTTCTTCTCTCATCTTAAAAGGTGAATTAGTAGTGATAGAATTAACGCCAAGATTTATTAATCTTATTGCATCTTCAACTTTTTCTACATCATAAGCGCAAAAATCCAAATTATTTTCACGCAAAGATTTTACAAGCTTTTCATCAATATATATAGCTGCATTTAAATCAATGCCATCGGAATTAATTGTTCTTAGAGTTTGCATCAACCTTCTTTGTGCAAGAGACTTCAAACATTTCTTTTTTGAAAAATCCCAACCAAAAATCCAATAAGTCTTAATTTCCGGTAAATATTTTTTTGCTAACTGTACAATGGTTGGATTAAAAAAAATTATTCTTACCTGGTGGCCTTTAGGCAGGTGATCATTTGGAATGGGGAACTGTTTTAATATCTCGACAAGTTTCTTGAGAAATAGTTCACGATCATCTTTTATTTCAATATGGATTCTTTTTCTTTCAGGAATAATTTGGAGAACTTCTTGAAGAGTCGGAATTCTAATTCCTTTATATTCAATTCCTTTCCAAGAGCCAACATCTAATTTCCTGAGTTCAGATAAAGTTGATGAGCGGACTTTTACTTTTATTTTTTCTTCTGTTACTCTTTTAGTATCAGGATCGTGAATGCAGACAATTTCATTATCCTTTGTAAGCCAAAAATCACCTTCAATAAAATCAGCCTTTTCTTTGAATGCGAGTTTAAAAGAGGGAATAGTGTTTTCTGGTGCAGCATAAGACGCACCGCGATGTGCTACAATCAAAGGATTATTCATCAGCGATTGCTCTCTGCTTAAGCATCTCCTTTTAGTTTTTTGATGTAATGCTCAATCTCCAAAAGATAAGAGTTACGATGAATAAGTTTTTTTATTTCATTAATATTCTCTTTGGAAGCTTGTTCTCCTGCGGCAATAATTTCGTCAGTCTTATCAAAATCCGCCCAGGTTAAATGTCTTACTTGCGGGCGAATAACTAAATCAGCTTCTCTTAATCTCAGAACAGAAAGTTTAAAAGAAGTAATGTCTTCTGAACGATAAAGAACGTCAAAAATATTTTGTGGTTGCTCAATTGTTTTTATACATCTTGTAACATCAACAGCTAAAACTCTATCCGCTCCAATTTCACGCACTCTGCCTGCGGGTACACTTTCCGATGCGCTTCCATCAATTAGAAAATAATTTTGATATTTAACAGGTGGAAAGATTCCGGGTATTGCCGAACTTGCTCTAATGACATCTCTTAAACTTCCATTTGTAAAGTTAATTTCTTCACCGGAAAGTAATTCTGTTGCAATAGCCGAGAATTTTATTTTGAAATTTTCAATCGGTACATCAGGAATAATCTGATAAATTTCATTTGTTAATTCTTCATCAAAATAAGAAAGTCGATTTAATGCTTTCAAAGCTTGAACACGGGTTCCGATGTAATCGAAAAATTGTTCAAAATAACTTTTATCAGGTTTATTATTTCCTTTAAGCTTATCGGTTCCAAGTTCAACAAATTTTGGATGTTTAATTGCTTTGAAAATAAAATCTTCAACTTGCTTTGCATCGCCAAAATAAGCATACAAACCTCCAACAAGTGCACCCATACTGCATCCGGTCATGGAATGAATTTTTATATTTTCTTCATCAAGCACTTTTAGCACACCTATATGAGCTAAACCTCTTGCGCCGCCGCCGCCAAGTGCTAATCCGAATTTTGACATAATGGTTAATCTACTTTTAATGTGTTAACGAATATTTTGTTTACTGCAATTTATTTTTTAAAAATTACTATGGAGTTCACTCTTGCTACCTATTCTTTCCTGCAATTGAGCGCGTAACGAAACAGAGCGAAACAATCTTTTATGCTTTCGTCATTGCTAATCCGTCAAGCGATGGATGAAGCAATCTGGTTTTCCTTATCTTTTGATTGCTTCGGTCGTCCGTTAATTGACGGACTCCCTTGCAATAACGTTTCGCTTGCTTATTACCGGACAGAATTATATCCACCTAAAACTCCGCCCTTCGATAAAACAATCTGCCATAGTTGATTTTTTCTTCTTGCGCGAAACGCTCCAGCACTGGAAAGTAAAAAGTATTTCCACATTCTATAAAATCTATCACTGTATTTATTTTTAATTTTATCCCAACTGCTGCTAAAGTTATCATACCAAGCCATTAATGTTTTATCGTAATCTGCACCAATGTTGTGTAAATCTTCTATTACAAACAAACCCTCAACTGCTTTTGCGAGCTGTGCGATTGAAGGCAGCATTCCATTCGGGAAAATATATTTGTGTGTCCACGCGTCTGTTGCTTTTGTGGAACGAACTTCGCCAATTGTATGAAGTAAAAACAATCCGTCATCCTTCAAATTTTTTGCTGCAATATTAAAGTACTCTCTGTAATTACGGTACCCGACATGTTCAATCATTCCAACGCTTACAATTCTATCGAACTTTTCATTTACATCGCGGTAGTCTTGCAGTCTAAATTCGACAGGCAGACCTTTGCACAATTCCTTTCCAAGCGCTACTTGTTCTTTTGAAACAGTAACGCCAACGACTTCAGCTCCATATTTTTCAACAGCGTATTTTCCAAAAGCTCCCCAGCCACAGCCAATATCGAGTACACACATTCCCGATTTTAGATATAATTTTTTACAAATCAATTCAAGTTTGTTTTCTTGTGCTTCATCTAAAGTTTTTGCGTCTTTCCAGTATGCGCAACTGTAATTCATTCTTTTATCGAGCATATTTTGAAAAAGATCATTACCTAAATCATAATGTTTTTCACCAATTATAAAAGCTCTTCGTCTTGCCTGCATATTGATTAAATAAAAGCCGGCAAGCTGCAAAGCCACTTTATAATTATGCTTCACTTTGTTTTGCAAATCGGCACGGATGATTCTGTAAATCATTTCATCAAGTTTTTGGACATCCCACCAACCATCCATATAAGATTCACCAAGACCAAGCTCAACTTCAGTTACTGCCCGTTTGTAAAATCTTTCATCGTATACTTGAATATCCCACGTATTGCTGCCGTTAATTTCAATATCGGCAAGAGATAATAATTCTTTTACAAGTGATTGATATTTGTTGGAAGCCATTTGGACACCTCGTTTTTTAATGATTATTCAACTCAACATTTGGGAGATTGGTTCGTCCCGATAAACCTGTCTGCCGACAGGCAAGATCGGGACTCGCAATGACGGTTCTATTTCTGTCATTGCGAACGATCCGCCGAGGCGGATTCGAGTGAAGCAAACTCGTTTTAGTTGATAATAATCAGTTTAACTCAGTAACACTATTTTTTGAATGATCGCTTTTTCTTTTAGGAATAGTATGTAAAAACTCGCCGTACTGCATTGGTTCTTCAAGTCTGCACGACCAAACTAATTGATCTTTCCCGTTCTTGTCTTTCCATACAGTAATATCCGGACAGCCATCGCACATACTTTGATCACCATTCGGCATAAAATCTACAGGCTGGATAATAATAATTGACTGCATATAAACTTTCTTAAAAATTCTAAAAGGATTTGCGACTAAATATCCTAAATATTTTTTAAGAGCAGACCTAACACTTTTATTTAACAGCCAAAGATTCATCATCGTTGCTCTGCCTAAGCTAAGTGTTTTGGGCGATGCGTAGGATAAGTAGCGATCATATTTGTAATGATAAACTTCCATTACCATTTCGATAAACTTACTGTTTAAGTAACCAAATATTTTATCCTTTGTTCCGATAAGTTCTGTTAACAGCCACTTAAAATCATTTGCTTTGTGTGTGCCGTTTAAGAATGCCGCGGGAGAAAAGTTAGGTTCTTTCTTTCTTATTTCCGCAACTATTTGTGGAGCCATCAGGTTGGTTACTTCTTCCTTATCAGAATGATAATGAATATCATCAAATACAATTTTTTTATCACCGGCATAAAAATCATAAGGCAAATCGGGAGTTACATATCTAAACAAAATAAAAACCATTGTATGAACTATATCAATATGCTTTTGTGCCCACTCGGCTAACTCCGGCACATACTGCATGGTATCTCCGTAAACGGTTGAATTGAAAGAACAAGCAATTCCACCTTCAGCAGCAAGCATTTCTGCGTAGTGTAATCTAAGTTCATTTAATTCAAGTTCACTTTTACCTTCCCATTGCGGTCCACGTCCACGCCCTTGTTTGCTATCTATGTGAAAAGTAAAACCAAACACTCCGGCTTTTTTTAGATCGTGAAGCAGTTCTTTAGTTAATGCAATTCCGTTTGAGTTTATAATTGGTTTAAGTCCGCGGGATTTTATATCGGCAACCAATTCTACAATGTTAGGATAAAGCAGCGGCTCACCGCCGGCAATTGAAATACAATCTGTTTTTCTTAATGATTGGAAAACATCAAGCTCATGTTTTACCTGTTCCATAGACTTGTGAGAATCTTTTATATTTTTTCTGTAGCAGCCGTAACAATTAAGATTACAGCGTGCAGTTGGTTCGAGCCAGGAGATCCCGTTATCGGGCAGTGTCCAGGGAAGGCGGTAAAGATCAGTTGAATTAATTGTTGCTGTGTTCATTGAACCTCCGAATATTAGTCTTCATAAATTAAATTCATTAAATATTTACAAATTTATTTTGATATAGTTCACAAATTCAATTCATATTTACATTATCTTAAAAAAGCACTTTAGAAAAATAATAATTCTCATTTTATTTAACAGTAAAGCAATAAAAGAAGCAATCTTTAGAATTTGTTCTAAAGATTGCTTTATTATTTTTTAAATTATGATTGCATTGATTATTATTTTTTATTTTGCAGCACAGTCAATACAAACATGCTTGCCATCTTTAATTCTTCCGTAACCTTCGACTGTCATTTCGCCGCATTCTTCACAAACGAAACCGTTAAAGCTGTCTTTCTTTGGTTCGAGTTTGTAATCAAATACATCAGAAACATTTATTAACATTTCTTCGGGTGCATTCATAACATTTTTTACTAAAGGTTCAACAACTTCATCTGGGACTTTACTTGCAGGTATTCCTTTTTCTCTATAATCTGTAAAAAAGTTTGTTGCTTTATTTGCTAACATTGCTTCTACTTTTGGTGTAACTCGAACTGCTTTGCCTTTAGCTCTGTCAACGAGTGTAACTGCACATTTACCTTTGTGTGTTTTTTTGATATTGCCTTTACCGAATGTTGTACCCATTATTACCTGCAATCCATCAGCATAGCAAGTTGCGCAATGATCTTCACCAAGATCAACAAACGCAATTATCTGTCCGTCTTTTGCTCTTTCAACACCTAGTTTATTCATTGCCACTGCGCCAACTCTTAAGCCCATTGGCATAGCGGGACATTTGTGTCCGTGAAATTTTTGTCCGAACTCTAACCATTCTGGATTTCTCTTCGTTTAACATTTTGTTTTTCCTTTGTTTATGAAAGTCGTTTATTGTTAATTAAAAAATATTTGAAACTGTATTTCACCTAAGTAATTATTTTTTGCTGATGAAACTTGTGTTTTAAAATCTGCCACTAGTTTTGTTTTATCTGTAAAGTAATAATTCAAACCTGTACCATACCATTCATTGCCAGTTGTTGCTGGATTAAGATCAGAATATTTTTCTATAAATCCTGTTAATTGTAAATCTGAAGTCACAAACAATGTTGCTAAACCATAATATCCCCATGCATTATCTTGGTTGATATTTGCCTGGACATATTCTGATTGAAAACCGAAATATTTGTAAACCATTTGATATTCAAACCCAAAGCGATAATCATTTCCGGTCATAAGTTGATTTGAATTATAAATTGTACTCATCGATATAGCATTTGCATAACGATATGCCTCAAAAACTCCCACTTCAAGCAAAGCATCTTCTTTCTTCAAAAGACTAATTTGTGCGTGCGAGGTGTAAAGTAAATCTAAATCCTTGTTCTTTCCAGGCGATTCAAGATTTGCATTGAATAATCCAATACTTAAATGAATAGGGAAGGAATCGGGTTGATAAGTAAACTGTAAACCAATTTCCCGCGCCATTGATTTTGAACTAAAAATCAATCCGTTAATTACTAATGCTCTTTCCAGCACTGGAATTTCATAATCGGGCTGCATTCTTTGTAACATAAAATCGGGGATGAATCTTCCTGCACACAAATAACCAAATCCATTAAACTTTACATCGGCAAAGGCATCTTGCAGCGTTAGTGCTTCATTTTTAAATGAACGATAAACGGCTTGAATTTTATAAGAAAAATTTTCTAAGCCCGGTGCATTTCCATCGACCCAAAGTTTTGCTCTGCGAATCATAAAATCATTCACATTTTCAAAATAAGTTGTAAATCTTGATTGAATGTAACCGTGTAATTTTGGTTCTGCATTTTGTGCAAATGATGAATTGGATTCAATCAGAATAAAGAGAACAGATAAATACAATATTCTAACCGTCATTCCCGTGAAAACGGGAATCCATTCTTTGGTTTTTAGATTCCCACTTTTGTGGGAATGACATAATGCGTTTTGCACTCTTCTCACAGCACACCTCAAATCATTTTAATTGCAATTCCTAAAAGCACAACAGCGTAAACCTGTTTTTACCATTTTCGGTTTTGCTTAGCCGGACATAAACATTGCACCAAGCTGCGATGCGATAATGACTGCAATTACAACTAATATTGTTAGCGTCCAGTTCATTTCACCTTCTGCTGTTTGATTAGTGTAATTTTTCTATGTGATCTGTTATTGTTCCGTTAATTACTGATTCAACTGCTTCATCAATATACCTGATATCAGTTACAACTGGTTTGATATTTAATTGAAGCATACTTTGATATGCACCGTTTCCCATTCCGCGAGCAAGTAAAATCTGGCAATCTTTAATCGCTTCTGCCATACTAATGTGCTTGGAATGAGAATGTTGGTCAAGTCCGTGTTGTTCTCCTTGTTGATGATGATGTTCTTCCTGTGCAAAATTATTATGTCCTAATTTTTCCCGGTGTTCTCTTTTGACAACTTTACCGTTTTCAACAAAAAGTACTTCGTAATATGCTGCTCTGCCAAAATGCTGACTGATGGTTATCCCATCATCTGTAACTGCGGCAATATTGATTGTTTTATTTTCCATTATATCTCCTTTTAATAAGTAATCATTTACTTACATTTATTAATAAAAAATTTTATTTCTTTTCTAGTGCTCTTTTAATTAACGAAATCATTCGTTCACAAAATTTTTCTTGCTTTGGAACGCCAGGCTCTAAGATCATTTCTATGTTCAATGAAATTGGAATTCCCATATAGAGGGTTGCAAAATTCTCTATATTTATATTTTTATCCCAAATACCTTCATTTATTCCTTGTTTGATAATTCTGCTAATATATTCTTTTTGGGTCAAAAGGATTTCTCTTAATCCCTTTTTTAATTGTTGTTCATTCATATGTGCAGCTTCAGAAAACAAAAGTATGGTTACGCCTTTATTTTCAATAAGATACTTGATATGCTTGCAAAGAAATTTGTATAATTTTTCTTCAGCACTTAGTGTTGAAGAATAAGTTATTCTTTCCTGTTCAGCCAAAAGTTCACTTTTTACATCATTTAGGATGGAAAGCATTATTTCTTTTTTAGATGAGAAATGACGAAATAAAGCTCCCTCCGTAACTCCAATTTTTGTCGCTAAGTTTCTTGTTGAAAGTTTTCCGATTCCTTCAGTAGAAATAATGTCAAGGACAGCTTTTTTAATTTGTCCTTGTCTTGTTTCGGTATCTAATCTTTCTGCTGCCATTTATAAGCCTTTAAATAATTAAGTAAACAATCACTTACTAAAATATACAAATAAATTTAATTGTCAAGCACTTTTTAGAAATATTTTTTACCATTTCGTAAATCAAGACGTAATTAATATTTTCAGAAGCAGAGACTAAAAGATGTAGTAAATTTATTTTGGAGGTTTGGTTTTTATTTTAGGAGTAAATAAACCCCACCCAAAATTACTAAAACACCACAAATCTTTTTTTGCTTAATTTATTAAATATGATGATTGTTTGGTAAAAAGTAAATCAAGGTTTTTGAATTAGTAAAAAATGTTAGAAAGAGGGAGTCTTTTCGCTATTCAATAATGTTCAATCTAGAACGAATAACGAAATATATTTAACAATTTAAAATTTCTATGATATTAACCATCGATTTTTATGGTTGCGCTGACTTCAAATGGCTGGCCGTTAAAGTATATTTGAAAATGAGGCAAAGATGCATGCTTGCATCCAAGTGTTATTACTAAAATTAAAATAATGGCTGAAATAACTCTTAATCAAATCTTAATGAAATACGTTTATAAAATTTTTTGAAAAATGAACATATAATAAAAAAGCTGCTGCACATTAAATGCAGCAGCTTCGTAATCTGAGAAAGCCTGCAGGGCGTTCTATAAATGCTGTCCCGAGATTACTTTAAGTGCATCATTTTCTTGGTCTCAACATAATTGCCAGAGCTTAATCGAACAAAGTAAACACCGGATGTGACAATAGCACCGGTGTTATCTTTTCCATTCCACTTAACTTCATGAGAACCCGCAAACATTTCTTTATCAACTAGGGTCATTATTTCATTACCAGTAATATTGAATATTTTTACTGTAACCTTTCTGTTTTGTGGAATTGAATATTTGATTGCAGTTTCAGGATTGAACGGGTTTGGATAATTCTGTTCAAGGGAATAGCTTAAGCCGTTTACGACTTCAACTTCAATTATTTTAGAAAACTCATATTTACCATCAAAGTCAATTTGCTTTAATCTGTATGAATAAGAACCTGGTTGTAGTTGCTTATCAACAAATGTGTATTCGTGTGAATTTGTAAATGTCCCGTTACCTTTTACAAAACCAACTGTCGCAAAATCTTTGTTTGTTTTCCTCTGAATTTCAAATCCATTATTATTGAGTTCGGTTGCTGTGTTCCATTCTAATTTAACATCAGAACCGCTTACTGATCCGATAAAAGCCGTTAATTCTACGGGAACAGGTAAACGTGTAAAACCGAGTTTGGTTAACGTAGCATCATCAAAAGGTTCACAATAAAATATATGGGCATTATCAGTTTCGGATTTTAGATAAACCCAAAGATTTGGATCACCGGGTAGAATTGTCGAATCTCCTGTATAGGTAACATAGTCCAACTTAAATGCTGTTTTCCAATCTGATGTTAGAGGCACTACTCCAGATGGCCCTACAATTTTTTTGGTTGTTGGATTCCATGTAGTCATTGTCATTCTGCCAGTGTTGTTATATTCAGTGATTGCAACATTAGTTCCGCCCATATTCTGATGGCAACTTGCACAGGTTGTTGCATTTTTGGCAATAACGTGAGAGTGATAGGAAGAAACAATTACATTTGTTTTTCCCTGGAACGAATGAGTCATAAAACCGCCTAAATGAACCTTGTCATTTTTCTTTACAAGCAGGCGATATCCTTTTATTTGGTTAATTGCTCTGTTCTTACCAATTGCGACAACCGTTTCAAAATGGCAACCAGCACAAGTTAATACTGAGACAGCATGGCAAGCTGCACAATCAACTGTTGCACTGTGAGTCGAGTGTGCACTGTTTGTCGGAAGAAGGCTGTGGCAATCCATGCACTCAGACTGAATTGCACCGTTTTCTTTTAATGAAGCATAAACAATTCCGTCATCACCATGTAACTCCGCTTTTTTATGACATGACACACAAGTCATTCCAGCTTTTCTGTGAACATCACCATTGGCAAGTGAATCCGGATAAGCTGTTATTTCATAAACTTGTCTGTTGTGGCAGTTTTTGCACGTTTGCTGTGCTACCGTAGTTCCCGCGGCAAAATTATGACAATCGTTACAGCTCGGAGCATATGTAGCTGAAATTATCGGATCTCCGTTTGGATAAGTTTCGGTTGTGGAGTGACATTTCTTGCAAGCAAGGCTATCCATTGGAATATTGGTGATTAATTCCATACCACCATTTGCAGTTTTATAAGCATCGTTTTTGCCTTCTCTGGTTTTATGCAAACTTGTACTAAAGTTTGCTTGCGAAAGCATTGGTAAAATGTATCCCATTACAAAAATTGAAGTGAGAACTAGAGTAAATTTTCGCATGAGAATCTCCTTTTATTTTGAATAAATCAGTTAATTGAATTTTGTCTATTAGAAATGAGCTTGTTAATTAGTATGGAGTTTATTTCTTTAAATCTATGATCATCGGGATTTTTCACTTCTGCTTTTTTGAAAAATTCTATCGCTTTTTCTAAGCTGCAGTAAAGCCAAAGAATTCCTAGTGCAATGGTTTTTTCAATTTCATTATTAAATAGTTTTTCTTCGTTTTCAATTTGTGAGATAAGTTCAGGGCAGGGATAATCTTCGGAGTGAATGTCTGTATTAATCACGAAGTCTATGTCATCTTTTATTTGAGATAAAAAAAGATTAAGTGCATTATCAACTTCGCCGGTTGTTATGTAGCAAACCGTCAGTTTTTTCTTAATAGATTTATTTGTAGGATCTTTTACGAGTATGCTTTCGTAGATAGATTTTGCCGAAATAAAATTTCTGACGAGGAAGTAATGATTGCCAAGCATTTCACTCATGATACTTGACTAATTCAAATATCAGTCCATAGAAAGATGTGATTTAATGTAATTAAAGGGGTTTTTTATTGTAACTGTTGCAGCGATTTTTGTACTTGGTCAGCCAAACCTTTGAAGATAAATATCTTACAGATGCAACACAATGTTGCGGTGGTGCAACAAAATTTTATTATGCTAATCCAGTTGCTTTCATTCTTCGCCAAATAGTAGATCGGTTCACACCAAGTTCTTCAGCTACTTTGGTTTTGTTCCAATGATGTTTTTCAAGTAAAAAAATTAGTTGTGATGTATTTAAGTTGTTTATTGCATCTTCACGATTATCATCACAATCTACTCGATCTCTCAGATATTGCGGTAAGTTGCACGCACAAATACTTTTGCGTTCTTTTATACGAACGATAGAAAATTCAATAATATTCTTAAGTTCACGAATATTACCCGGGTAATTCCATCGTAATAAAAAGTCTAAAGCATTGTCATCTATATCATTTACATCTTTGTTATATAATGTTGTAAATTCATAAATGAAGTGCTTAATAAGTAAAGGGATATCTTCTTTCCGATCGTGAAGCGGTGGAATTGCAATCGGGATAACATTTAACCTGTAAAAAAGATCTTCTCTGAATTTAACTTGCTGAATCAGTTCTTCAACTTTTTTATTCGAAGCTGCAATTACACGAACGTTAACTTTTCTTGAGATCGATTCACCTAGCCTTTCAAAACTTCCTTCCTGAAGAATTCTTAATAACTGAGACTGCATTTCATAGGATATTTCGCTAATCTCATCAAGAAAGATCGTCCCTCCATCAGCGTATTCAAATCTTCCAATTCTGTCTTTTATTGCATCCGTAAAAGCGCCCTTTGTGTGTCCGAATAATTCACTGGCAAGAAGTGTTGGCGGAAGGACAGAACAGTTAACTTTAACAAACTTTTTATTCTTTCGCTGACTAGTTTTAACAATTGCTTCCGCAATTAATTCTTTTCCTGTTCCGGTTTCTCCCCTAATAAATACTGATGCATTCGATTCTGATATCTCGGTAATGAGGTTAAAAATTTCCTTCATCTTTTTGTTTTTACCAATCAATCCGAAAAACTGAGTAGACGATTCAAGCTGCTGTTGAATCTTGTTACTATAAGTCATATCTCTAAAAGAAATAACTCCGCCAATCGGCTCATTGTCGTCATTCTTTAATACCGCTGCATTCAGTTTAATCGGGACTATACCATTCTTACATTGTATTTTAGATTCCATATCGAATATGCTCTTACTGCTTTGAAGAACATTCGCTATGGGACAAGAAATTGAACAAAGCTCTGACTGAAAGACTTTGTTACAAAATTCGCCAAGAACTTCTTCTCTTTTCAATCCCATCAATTTTTCTGCAACATTGTTAAAGAATGTAACTTTAAATTCTTTATCAACAGTAAAAACTGCTTCGGCTAACGAGTCGAGTATGTTATCTTTATTTTTTAATTCACCATTCATCTAATCAAACTCACATTGTTGTATATATCAAATACATTCCGCCAAGTATAACTAACAGACCGCAAACTCTCTTAATCCACAAAATTGTTTTTGATTCTTCAGACCAGTTCAAATACTTCTGAACCTTTCCGGTTAGCGTTCCGGCACCAACTATTACTGAACAATGTCCAAGTCCAAATGCAAGAAGAAAAAGTACTGCAAGCAAATAATTAGTTTGTGCAGTTTGAAAAACCACTCCTAAAACCGGAGCCATATATGCGAACGTACATGGTCCTAATGCAATTCCGAAAAGTAAACCAAGTATTAAAGCGGCTAATAAACCTTTTACTTTTATTTTTCTTAATCCTGCAGAATTCCAATCAAGTTTTATAATGTCTAGAAGGTAAAGCCCAACAAGAAAGAAAATTCCGGCGACAAGATAGTTTCCAAAGCTTCCCACATCTCCCATCAATCTGCCAAGAGATGCAGTAATAATTCCAATTGCAGCAATTGTAATTAGGATTCCGACTGAAAAAATAAGTGAAATATAAAACGTTCTTGATATTGGAATTTTTCCTTGTGAACTTATAAATCCAACTACAAGAGGAATGCTGGACAAATGGCAGGGGGAGAAAAGTATTGATAAAATTCCCCAACCAAAAGAAGCGAGAAGCGCTAACCAAATCGATCCGGTCATTGCTTCGTACAATGCAATAAAAATTGATTCAATCATAAATTACGATCCCTTTTTATTCATTTTAAGTCCTTTTGATTTCATAATTTTATCTATTTCCTCTTCGGGATAAAATCCTTCATGACGGTGAAATTCTTTTCCATTTTCATCAAGAAATACTTGGGTGGGGATAACTCTAATTTTGTACTGCTCTGCATATTGTCTTTGTTCTTGAGTCCACACATCATAAAATACTACCTTAACCTGACTACCATAGTTCTTCTTAATGTTTTTCATTACCGGCTGCATCATTTTGCAGGGGATGCAGTTGACCGAACCAAGCTCAATGAATGTGATTTTAGCTTTATTTATTTGATGTTCTAATACTTGAGCGCTGCTTTTGTTGTTTCCATTTGAGTTGAATGAAATATATAAAATGACGATAAAAAGTAATCCAATAATTGAAATGTATTTCATCTAAGCCTCCTTAATCCATTTTAGAATTTGATCATCCTTTGGGACAATGCCAAGACTTTTTACTTTTTCATTTACAACTAACGCAGGAGTCATCATTATTCCGTAGTTCATCATTTCAGTTATTTCTTCTATCTTTAAAACCTCTGCATGAATATTATTTTTCTCAATTAATTCTCTTACCTTCCTTTCAAGTGTTCTGCATTTTGAACAACCGGGTCCAAGTATTTTTACTGATAACATTTATTTTTCTCCTTCTAATATTTTTAATGAATTGGCTATTGTATCGTTTACGATTGCTTATTTTATATAACGGGCAACTTGCATTGCTTCGACTATTTCTTCGTTTGTTACTTAATTTTGCTTTGCCATTTTAGTCCACATCTGAGTGGAGGTATCACTGCTTAAAGCTGTTGCAACTCCAATACCAACCTGCCTGCCGGCAGACAGGTAAGCATTTTATACTTATTCCGTACTTTTTGATATTTCTCGTTCTCAAAGATGAGAGATTTTTCTTGCCTCTGGTTTTGAGCAAACTCTGGTGCAAAATGTTTTAATAGTTCCATTGGTGATTTGCTCATATATTTTTTGCCTTTCTTAAAGTGTTACCATGTACGGCTTACTAAACTCATTCATAAACTTGTTAAAGTTTGTTTTCGCTTTCTCGATATTTTTATTTTCAACACCATCTTTCCATTCTTTTACAATTTCTTCTACAGGCGTAAAGAGTTCATCGAACTTCGGATCATTCTTCTTTTGCTGATATGATTTTAATTTGCCATACATTCTGTCAACCATTTCAATATGATTATTTGAGCCATCAACATTTCCGGCAACGAACATATCCATTGCATTCTTAACCTCAGCTCGCCACATAAACATTACATCTGTTAAATCGGTTCTTCCGTTGTTTCTGTGCATCTTTCCGAAAGTCATACAATAGAACGGGCAGTATTTTTGTGCAAGGCGATATTCTTTCTTCTCAATTCTTTCGCGGATAATATTTGTATTATCCATCAAGTCTTCCAGATATGTTTTCCACTGAGGATCTTTTTCATACTCAGCCGGAGGATTGTTCAAATATTTTTCTGAGATGACTTTTAATTCCGATTCAAGTTCATCGAGATTCTTAATGAATTTTTGTTGATCGAATACATCCATATTGCGAAGCATACCGCAAGTCATAACAGCTTTTTTATGCCACGGTGCAATTTCTTCATCAAATCCGCCGTGGCGGATTGTTTGCGCAACAATCAAACTGCTTGTTACAAAAAGTAACAAAGCCAAAAATAATTTTTGTGTTCTCATTCTAGTAAGTCCTTTATATTTTTAAGTAAAATTTATTAAACAGCGTTTACAGCTTTAGTTTCTTTTCTCTTTTCAAAAATGTAGTACAATGCCGGCAAGAATAAGAAGACTAATATCAGTCCAAATACCAAACCGCCAATTACTGCAATTGCCATTGGCTTCAATAACTCCGTTCCTTCGCCAATGCTTAATGCTAGTGGAAGCAGACCGATAATACCAACAATATCTGTCATCAAAATCGGGCGGAGACGAACAACCGCCGCTTTCTGAGTCGCATCAATCAAATTCATTCCCTCCTCGCGCAATTGGTCAATGAATGTTATCAGAATAACGCCTTGATTAATTTCAATTCCGGCAAGTATGATAAAACCAATCATCACCGTAACTCCAATCGTTTGGTTTGTTAAATACAGAGCTAACGAAACGCCGATAAGGGAAAGCGGAACACGGATAAGAATTATGAACGGCTTTACGAAATTTTCAAAGTTGATTACAAGAACTACATAGGCAAAGAACATTGCAATGAGAAGAATTATTATCATCGTTTGAAAATTTTCGCTGAGCATTTGTGATTGCCCGCCGTAATTAATTTTGTATCCTGCTGGCAAAGTAAATGTGCTCAATGCTTTTTGAACATCTGCGGTTGCCTCGCCAACAGTTCTTCCCGAAACGTTTGCAGTTGCTTTAATAACTCTATTCTGATCTTTTCTATCAATTTCTAGCGGTCCCGATCTTTGTTCAACTTTAGCAATTGTGTTTAATCTTATCTTGCTTCCGTTGGGTGGATATATCGAAAGATTCTCAACTTCACTGATGCTTTTAATGTTAGCTTCATCAACAACAATTCGAATAGGATAGTAATAACCTTTCTCTTTAAACTGAGTTGGAACGTTTCCGTCAATACTCGATTTGATTGTGGAAGCAATTTGGTTTACGCTCAATCCCTGGTCAATTGCTTTTGTTCGATCCACAAATATTTGATACTTCGGTTTCGTAATATCAATCGAA